>VOFD01000520.1_pt1 | contig 209037 bp, 202 predicted proteins | sample 5384101 | NCBI WGS metagenome assembly VOFD01 (sample SAMN12384723, study PRJNA508395) | human gut metagenome | isolation source: healthy gut C | host: Homo sapiens | reverse complement strand
ACGCCAATGCGGAATTTTTTCACAGACTGCTGCAAAGGGAGCAGTTGCTAAAAATGCAAAACAGGCGTTAAATTGAAGTCATACCAGCTGGTGTATTATATGATGCTGCTATTTTTTTCGCTGCAAGTTCCTGCTGTGTTTTTGCTCAGAATACAATGCCACAGCGCTATAACCCGTTGTATTTCTTTATGGTTATATTGTAAATTGTAAAATAAAACTGTCTGGCTACAGACTTGATTAATATATAAAGTGTCGCTTTCTATGCACACGCCTGTAGTTTTGTTTTAGGGACTGGATGGTCTTAAACAGTCCTATTAAGTTACTTAAAACATTATAAACCAAAATTGAGTATTTGAGGTGCCAAAATAAAGATAGCAGCTAAATTTGAACCGTGTTGTATTTTAAAATGGAGAATTTCAAATTACTCGCTGTTTTTAGCAGAACAAAGCTATCGTTGTAACAACACTGGCTCTGGTTAAGCCCTTACCCTAGTTTTATGGAACAGCACGCCAAAGCTTGGACTATGGAAAGCCCAAGCCCCAGCCGCCAATTTCTTTGAATGCCTGCCCTTAAAGCGTTCAAAAACCTCGTTTTTCGGCTGTCATTTTTCGGTAATGTCGCGAATCAAAATAACGCTGCCGCTGCCGTTTACACTGCTGCCGGAAAGCTGGTAAAAATGCCGTCTTTTCGTAAAGCCCTTCGCCTTTACCTGCCTGCGAAACCTTCTGCAAAAGGTCCTGCACCTCCTGCGCACGGTCAACAGTTAAAATATTTCTGCCAATAACCTCTTTAGCGCTGAAGCCAAAATTTTAGCCGCGCTTTCGTTAATAAACAGCACATTCTGCTGCCCGTTTAACAAAACAAGCCCCTCATTCATGTTATTGGTAATAATGGTAAGTTCTTCCTGTTTGCCGCGCAGCTTTTTGGGTTTTGCTCAGCTGGCGTTTCTGCTTGGCTATACGCGTTAAAAACGGAGCCAGCTCATCGCCAAGGTTTCGTTGTCCAGCGGCTCGTCAAGGTTAACCTGGTCAAGCGGCTTAATAAGGTTAAAAGTAACCCTGCGCGCCACAATGCTTGCCAAAAACGCAACCACAATTACAATGCCGCCCATTATCGGCAGCATTTGCAGCACCGATTATAAATACTGTCAATAGTGCGCGCAAGGCGCAGTATTTTACCGTCTTCAAGGCGTACGGCATAATAATACGTTGTTTTGTCAAGCGTATCCGAAAAACGCTCTGCTTCGCCCGCGCCAACGGCAACAGCTTCCATAATTTCCTGCCTTTTTTGTTTCGTTAAAATAATCCTGCGAAACAAGAAAGTTATCAAGCCAGATGCCAGCACTGCCATTGCAGATATGCCACCAGCGCGCGGTTTTATTTTCTGGTTTCGCCAACACCGCAAAAACCGTACTCGCTAGCCCCAGATATCGGTTTCGCCTGCAAAATCATAGCCCCAGATATCGGTTTCGCGGGTAAAAACCTGCCCCGGGCGTTCCATAAGCTTATGCAGAACTTCAAACTCTTTATAAGTCAGCACAACTTCTTCGCCGTTTACAAAAACCATATGGCGGGCAATATCCATGGTAATCAGGCCGTTGGTAAGCTCGCTCGATTTATCTTCTTTTACATAACGGCGCAGCACCGCTTTAACACGCGATACCATTTCCATCATGCCGAAAGGTTTGGCAATATAATCGTCTGCACCGCTGTCAAGCCCGTGTACTTTGTCGAACTCCGAACCTTTGGCCGTAGCCATGATAACAGGGATGTCCGCAGTGCGCTTATCACGGCGCAGGCGTTTTAATATAGCCATACCGTCCTCGCCCGGCAGCATAATATCAAGAATTATCAGCTGCGGCAATACGGTTTCAAGCGCTTTAAAAAGTTCATCGCCGCTTTCCAGCCCCAACGCCGGAAAACCGGTAGATTTTAAAGTATAAACTTCAAGTTCGCGGATATTAGGATCGTCCTCCACGCAAAATATCATGTATGCTGTCCTCCTCAAGCGTTCCGGTTATCATAAATAATACCCATTGCGAGATATTTACAGCATGATCACCGATTTTTTCAAAATATTTGGCAATCATCAGATAATCAATGGCCTGTTCGCCGCTGTCCTGAGAATTGCGGATAATCTGAATCAGCTCATGTTTGGACTGGGCAAACAATTCGTCAACCTGGTCATCATCGCGTTCAACCTGCTGCGCGGTGCGGATGTCGCTTTTTACAAAAGCATCCAGAGTATTGGATACCATCTTTTTGGTAGCGGCAGCCATTTTTTTAAGAATGCTTGTGTCATAGTCCATTCTTAAATTATCCTGGCTTAAAATTTCGGCAATGTTGCCTGCTACTTCGCCGATACGGCGCATATCCGTTACCATTTTTAAAGCGGAAGAAATCTGGCGCAGGTCGGAAGCAACCGGCTGCTGTTTCAAAAGCAGGTTAATGCAGATGTTTTCCAGTTCCCTTTCTTTTTCTTCGGTTTTTTTGCTTAAAATAATTATGTCCCTTGATACTTCGTCAGTAGGGTTCTCAAGCGCATTTGCAACTTTTTCCAGAGCGTTTTCGCACAGGGTGCCCATTACGATAAGTTCTGTATTGAGCTGCTCCATCTGTGCCATAAATCTGCTTCTTACCATCAGCCGAACCTCCCTGTAATGTAATCTTCCGTCTTTTTCTCTTTCGGATTGCTGAACAGCGTTTCAGTGTCATTAAACTCAATAACCTCACCCAGAAGGAAGAAGGCTGTTTTATCGGAAATACGCACTGCCTGCTGCATATTGTGCGTTACTATAACAATAGTATAATTCTGTTTTAATTCTACTGCAAGGTCTTCAATTTTTAAAGTTGAAATCGGGTCAAGGGCGGAGGTAGGTTCGTCCATTAAAAGCACTTCGGGCTGTACGGCAAGGGCGCGTGCAATGCACAGGCGCTGCTGCTGGCCGCCGGAGAAGCCCAGTGCGCTTTTGTCAAGGCGGTCTTTTACTTCGTCCCAGATAGCTGCTTTGCGCAGAGAATCTTCAACAATGTCATCCAGTTTGCTTTTGGAATGGATGCCATGGGTTCTCGGCCCGAAAGCAATGTTATCATAAACGCTCATCGGAAACGGGTTAGGTTTCTGGAACACCATGCCCACGCGTTTGCGGAGCATGTTAACATCGTCATTCAGGTAAATATCATCGCCGTTAAGCAAAACTTTGCCTGTTACACGGCAGCCTTCAACCAAATCGTTCATACGGTTCAGGCAGCGCAGCAAGGTGGATTTGCCGCAGCCGGAAGGCCCGATAAATGCAGTGATTTCTTTTTCACGGATATGCATGTTGATATCCTTCAATGCGTGAAATTCGCTGTAATATAAATCGAGGTTTTGTATAGTAATTTTATCTTCCATCTCAGTTCCCTTTCATCAATTTACGTGCCAAATAAGAAGAAGCCGCGTTAATGGCAATTACAATTACAACAAGTATAACAGCCGTTGCATAAGCCTGTTTCATAAAAAGGCCTTCGCTGGCAAGTACGTACATATGCACTGCCAAAGTACGGCCGGACGAAAATACGTTGTGCGGCAATGCTGCAACGGTACCGGAGGTATACATAAGCGCTGCGGTTTCGCCTACAATACGGCCAATGCCGAGAATTACGCCTGCCAGAATGCCCGGAATGGCAGAAGGCAGAACAATTGCAAATACCGTGCGCAGTTTGCCGGCGCCAAGGCCGTAGCTGCCTTCGCGGTAACTGTCGGGAATTGCTTTTAACGCTTCTTCGGTAGTTCGCATAATCAGCGGCAAAATCATAATTGCAACCGTGCAGGAGCCTGCTAAAAGTGAGTAGCTCCATTTTAAATAGGTTACAAAGAACAGCATGCCGAACAAACCGTAAACAATGGAAGGAATACCGGACAAAGTATCTGCCGTAACCCTTACCACGCCGACAATTTTATTATCGCGGCTTGCGTATTCAACAAGGTAAATTGCTGCAAAGATGCCCAGCGGCGTGGCTATTGCCAAAGCCAGCAGCACCATGATAACGGTATCTACCAAAGCAGGGAAAAGTGAAACGTTTTCCGTATTATATTCAAAAGCAAATAAATCTAAATTAATGTTCGGAATACCCTGCAAAAGAATGTAGCCCAACAAAAAGGCCAGCGACAGGAATGTAATTACTGCCGAAACTATTACGCATACAAGTAATGTCATGGACACAGGGTCGCGCCCGTACCTGTACAGCGTTTTGCTTAAAAAACTGCTGCTCATTGCTGTACCACCTTACCCTTCAGATACGAGAACGTTAAATTGATAATGAGAATAAATATGAAAAGCACAACCGCCGTTGCAATAAGCGCATCGCGGTGCATATCGGCTGCGTAGCCCATTTCAATAACGATATTGGTCGTCATTGTACGCACGCCTTCAAGCAGACCCTGCGGCATACGTGCCTGGTTGCCCGCAACCATAATTACTGCCATTGTTTCGCCAACCGCACGGCCAAGGCCCAGAATAATAGCCGCCATAATGCCGGATTTGGCAGCCGGCACAATCGTAAAAAATACACTGCGTACATGCCCTGCGCCAAGTGCCAGAGCGCCTTCGTAATAGCTGTTGGGCACTGCCCTGAGTGCAGCTTCGGCAACGCTGATAAGGGTCGGCAGAATCATCATGGCCAAAAGCAGTGAAGCCGTAAGCATGCTGCTGCCGGTGCCGCCAATGTTGTCGCGGATGAAAGGAACCATTACCACCAGGCCGAAGAAGCCATAAACAACGGAAGGAATACCGGCCAGAAGTTCAACTGCCGGTTTTAAAAATCTGTACATGCTGTCCGGGCAGAAACGAGCCATAAAAACAGCGGTTAAAATGCCGATAGGCACACCGACAACAATAGCGCCCAAAGTAACATAAGCGCTGCCCAGTATCATCGGCAAAATTCCGTACAAATCGTTATTAGGCCGCCATGTTTCGCCCAGGAAAAATTCAGTTACGCCAATTTTGCCTATTGTCGGCAGGCCGTTGCCGAACAAAAATACGCAAATCATTGCAACAAGAGCAATGGAAGCGCATGCCGCCAGCAAAAAGACAAGGCGCATTATTTCTTCTTTACCTGTTTTCATAAACCCTCACAATTTCCATCAATAATAATTTTCTGCATTATTATAATTAACGGTTGCCCGGTGAAAGGCAACCGTTAAAATTTGCTGTATTGTCGATATTAAAGCTGAATGTGAATTACAGTTTGTTCCATTCGGTTGCTTTACCGGTGAAGATGTCTGCAACCTGAGCTTTGGTAAGGTTATCAACCTTATTGGCTTTGTTTACTACAACTGCAATGCCGTCGGTAGCAATAACGGTGTTTTTAACGCCTGCATCAAGTTCGCTCTGTTTCAGTTCGCGGGAAGCCATGCCGATATCGCATACGCCGTTGATTGCGGACTGAACGCCGGTGGTGGAGTCGCTCTGCTGAACTTCGATGTTAACATCCGGATTCAGTTTTACATAAGCTTCTTTAAGTTTTTCCATAACAGGAGTTACGGAAGAAGAACCGGCTACAACAATTTTGCCGCTCTGTTTGCTGCCTTTGTATGCTTCAGCTTTGTCGCTGCCAATGTAACCGTTTTTGGAAACTACTTCCTGGCCTTCTTTGGACATAATGAAGGAAATGAAGTCCTGAGCAACAGCGCTTACGCCGTCTTTAGTTACAATGTTGAACGGACGGGCAACTTTGTAAGTACCGGATTTAATGTTTGCTGCGCTTGCTTCTGCGCCGTCAATTTTCAGTGCTTTAACAGTATCGTTTAAAGAGCCGAGGGAGATATAGCCGATAGCGTCTTTGTTGCCTGCAACGGTGGTCATCATAACAGCGGTGCTGTTGGTGATGGAAGCGTCCTGAGTGGTCATATCAACTTTCTTGCCATCGTCACCTTTCTTTTCAATGCCGAAAAGTTCGATGAATGCGCCGCGGGTGCCGCTGCCGTCTTCACGGGAGATTACAACGATTTTGCCGCCTGCTGCCGGAGCTGCTTCTTCTTTTTTCTCGCCGCCGCAGCCGGTGAATACAGCTGCACTCATAACTGCCAACATAACGCCTGCAATAAGTTTTTTGTTCATTTTCATAATTACATAAGCCTCCAGATTTTTAATTTGCTTTTGATTTGCTTTATTTAATTGCTATGGTTAAATAATACTGACCAAACATTAAATCTGTTAGAGGAGAAATGTTAAATCTATGTAAAACGGCTCTGTTTTTTGGCAATTTTTATAAAAACATTACATTTTTATTCCGTTATATAAAAACGGCCGGTTATATTTTAACCGGCAGCACAAATTTCTTAACATAAATAAATTTATATGCTAAACTGTAAACAAGTAAAGGAAACGGAGTGATAATTATGTCATCAGCAGATACTAAAGCCCATAAAACCGGCCCGGCGCGTCTTTTAACCGATGAAGACGTTTCAGCCCTGGAGGCTTTTGATGAAGGCTTTGAAGCCTATTTTGGCAAAATGATTGATTATCTTGATAAATTTGTGGAACGGGGCGTAAAAGAAGGCCGCTTTACAGAGCAGCAGGCAGCGGAAGACCTGGAGCTTTCCCTGTGGTACGGCTTTGCCTACAACAATCTTGATATTTACCCTGCCTATTACCGCTCACTTGAGATAATGAAGCCCGCAGAAAAAAACGCCAAAGGCTGCGGCGCGTGGTACTACCGCTATTCTATTGCGCTTACGTACTGCGGCAAACCTGCCGAAGCCATGGAATATGCCGAAAAAGCAGTAACGGAAGAACCAACATATCCGTGGGGCTGGTTACAGGCAGCAAAGCTGCGTTATCACTTCGGCTCTACTGAAGGCGCATTGCAGGCCATTGAAGAAGGCTTAAAGCTTGTGCCTGACGATTACGAATTTTTAACGCTGCGCAGGGAAATAGGCCTCGGTTATACTTTGGAACAGCTTGAATACCACTGGATTGGCCCGGAACAGGACAAAAAGCTTCAAGCCGGGCTTGATAAGGACGCCGACGAAAAACAGCGCTCCATTGCCGGCATCATTAAAAACGAAGAACAATTCAACAAAATTAAAATGCTGTTTGCCCCGCAGGACTGGGAAGCTGACTCTCCCTTCTGCCATGGGCTGATAGAACTGAACAACATTAAATTCCGCGTTATGTTCCGCATGAACGAAGCGGCAATGTCCAAATTAAATTTTGACTGGCTGGCTGCACAAAAGGATATTATAGCCATGCACTATTTGCAGCGCCCCTGCGGCAGCGGCATTTGCCAGCTTGTGCTTGTCGTGTTCAACCTTGATTACAGCATTACCCTTGTTTACTACGACCCTGCCAAAGACAGGCATTATGAAATAAGCACTCCCAAAGAAGGAGCGCTTGATTCGCCGGTAATGCTGAATATGGAATTTCCGGACGAAGAAATAGACAACAACAGCTTGAATTAACAAAAGCTAAAAATAAAATACGTATTATATGCCAAAAGCGCGCTTTGCAGTTTGCAAAACACGCTTTTGTTATGTTGTTATTTATTTTGGATTAGTTAATCAGAAGCTCCAGGTCAGGTTAGCCATCCATTTATTGGCTTTAACGGTATCGCCTTTCTGATATTCGTAGCTTAAACCATAAGTTACATCAGCTTTTTCAGCTTCGATACCAAGTCTGCCGATAAAGCTGCCGCTGTCAGCAGTTTCAAAACCAAAGGTATCGCTTGCGCCATTCAGGCTTACAGTCTGGTCAGTATCACGGTCGCCCATAGTCCATACATAGCCTACTTCTGCAATCGGTTTAACCGTCCAGTCACCACTCTGCACTTCTGCGCTGTAAGTTACGCCAACTGGCAGGAGCCACAGGTTCTGGTCATCGGCATTGTATTCCATACCAAGGCTGTTGCTGTAATCGCCTGCGCCAAGGTGCATGTAACGGATGCCAGCATACGGAACAAACTTGCCTGCACCGGCTTTATAAGCCTGTTCTGCACGGATACCAATGCTGAATGCGTCAGCATCGGCAGAAGCGGTAATTTCGTGACCGCTGTTGTTTTGGGTAATATCGTTATCGCTGTGCATGTAGCTGATATCGCCAAGAATTGCGCTGTCACCGTTGTCAATACGTCCATACAAGCTTGCGCCATAGTATTCGGCATCGTTTTTAGTGCTGGAAGCAATATTGCTGCCGTTGATGTTGCCATCAGCATAGCTTAATGCAACGCCTGCGGTAACTTTGCCGTTTTTGTAAAGGTCGCTGCCGACTACAATGCCGTTATACTGTGCATCATAGCTGCCTTCAATACCGCCCAAATCCATGCCGTCGATATCTTCTTTGTTATGGATGTAATGTGCCCAGATGTCTTTATCCTGTTCGCCGTGGGTTGCAAGGCTTAAATGATGTGCAACAGCGTCGGTCATAGCATTGCTCATGCTGTAAGTGCCGTGGTTTACGCCTGCCAGTTCGCCCATGTTGGCTACGCTGTTAAGGGCGGCTGCCTGTGCTTCTTTGGTTGCGTTGTTTTTGCTGTTTACCGCTGCGTTGAAGAAGTCGAAGGCTGCATCGCCTTTGTTTTTGTCTGCCAGGTTTTTATCTACTACGCTGTCAATTACTACGGTGCCTGCACCGTAAACATTGCTTACTTTGTCGTAGCTTGCAGTTACGTCAAATTTAGAGCCTGATTCACCATTTGCGCCGGTATCGCCGGTGAAGATTAACAGTGCGTTGTCGCTGGTGATGTTATCGTTTGCCCAATGCTGCTTTCATTAACGGTTACAGTGGATACGCCGCTAACGGCTGCATTTTCTATAGTAGCTGCGCCGTCTACCATAACAACGGAGTTTGCCGCTGCGGTAAAGGTACCGTTATCAATTGTACCTTGACCAACTTCGGTTTTGCTGCCGTCTACTACAATAGCGCCATTTGTTAAATCTACGCTGCCGTTAATGTAAAGGCCTGCGGTAACAGCATTTTCGCCCCAGGTCAAGCCGCTTCCGCCAAATACCTGCTGCGCTTTTTCGTTATTATCTACGCCAAAGCTCATTACGGAGTTCCGGCCTACTACATATTTGCCGTCGGCAGTTACTTTGCCTTCTGTTCCTGCAACAGCCATTTTGCTGGCGTCGGTAATTTCAGCACCATTTTTCCATGCCGGGTCAAGGAATACAGTTGCACCATTAAGAGCAGTTTCTTTAACAGTTACGTTGCCTGCTTTTTTAGAATTGCCGATATTGATAACAGCACCATCTGCACCTGTTAAAGTGTCAACCTTTGCAGTACCGGTAATGGTGGAATTACCGTTTGCAGTAACATTAGTATTTTCCAAAGTGCCATTGCCAACATTAACAGAACCACCGTTAAGGGTAACGCCATTGGTTACAGTCGTTTTACCGTTTACGTTTAATACACTGTTTTCATTAACCGTTACACTGCCGGTTAAATTATATTCCGTATTTTCGTTAGCAAGCGCGTTGCCAATAGTAAACGAACCTGTATTATCGTTAACACCAGTAACAGTAGTGCTATCATCCAACCCAACAATTACTTTCACGCCGTCTTCAGCAGAAGGAGTACCGCCATTAACAGTAATAAGCTGCTCACCACCGCGGCTGCCGCCAAGGGTTACGTTTTCACCGTCAGTAATTACTAAACCGTTAGTAGTAACGCCTTCTTTACTTCCAATATCAAGTGCCGCAACACTAAAACCATTGTTTACAGCAGTTTCAACCCTAATACCTTCAACATTACCTGTAGGCGCATCTGCAACACCAACAATAAGGTTATTTGCGCTGGTTGCTGTTACTTGGTCAAGTGCAATATCATCGCCAACAGAGGAAGCTGCATCAACCGTAACTGTGTTTTCTTCTCCGTTAACGCCAACAAGTGTACCAGTCATAACAATACCTGTTTTGCTATCTTTCTGATATTTTGTTAAGCTATCTTTAGCAGATTTCACATAACCAAGGCTGTATTTTTCATCAGTAAGGCTTAAAGTGCCGCCAACGTAACTAATAGCATAATTAGTTACATCGCCGGAGGTAGAAGCAAGTACAGTTTTGTCACTGGTTACATCTACGCCATTAGCAAAAATCTGGTCAGCTTTGGTTTCGATAACGCCCTTGCCTTGCAATACAATGCCGCCATCTTTAGATGTTACAGTACCTTCTGCATCTGTATAAGAAGTTAAATCTCTTAAATTTTCGGCAATAAGTTTACCGCCGTTAATTTCAAGTTTGCTGGTGTCATCAGTAACTAAAATGTAATTGGTTACGGTATAAGTGTTATCTGCACTTCCGTTAAGCTGCAAAGTGCCGCCATTCATTACGTCAATCCCGTCCGGGCTGGCAATGTTAGAATTATTGATAACGGTAGTACCGCCATTAGCTGCTACGTGAGAATTAATCTGAGTATTATTAACTGTTAAAGTACCGCCATTAGAAGAATTGATTTCGGTTAATCCGTCAAGTTGCCCATCTGCATAATAGTTGCTTGCAGTAATTGTGCCGCCGTTAATTGTAACCTGCGCACTATTATCAGCGCTTACAGCACCGGTAAAATCAACATTCTTAGAAGTAAAGCTTGTACCGCTGCCATTAGCATAAACAGCAGTATTCTCGCCATTTGCCGCAGTTACTGCGCCACCGCCGCTCAATTCAGCTTTAGAACCAGCTTCCATCATCAAGCCTTTGCTGATGTTTACTTCACCGGCAGCAGTAATAGAAGTACCGTCTTTCAAAACTACATTACCGGCGTTAAGGGTAGAACCAGCAGCGGTAGTGATAGAGCCAACAGAATCTGTTAAAGTAAATGTTTCTGTTTTACTTACATCAGACGCATTCTGACCATCCAATTCAAAAGTACCATTACCTTTATTTACATTTTTACCACCAACAACATTAGACAGCCTATCCAAAGTAACTTTATCTAAATTCAATACACCATTACTTTTAACATAAAAATTATTTTTAATCGTTAAATCTCTGGTTAAATTAACTGTTCCTTCTTCAACACTTAAAGTACCATAATATTTATTAAAGTCACTATTTATAGTAAGTGTGCCATCACCAATTTTTTTGATAGTTGCAGTTTTTACATTAGGAGAATGAATAATTGAACTTGCAATACTGTCCATATTGTTATCATTACTTACATTGCCTATAGTAAGAGTACTGCCATTTGTTACATTAAATGTTGCATCTGCACTGCGGTCTAAAAATAAGAAACCACCAGCCGTCGTTGTCAATCCACCATAAGTATCATACCATCTATTATTCTCATCATTAGCAATTACTGTATTACCACTATATACTGCATCTTTAGTATTATTAAATGTAACTGATGTCTGTTGGTTAATTCCAGTATTTACTTTTGCATCAGCTAAAATCGCCCCGCCGGTAGCATAAAACGCACCTTGTGCCTCCGCAATATTATTTGTAAAAACAGCATCATTAAAAATAATATTAGAACCTTTAATAAATAATGCACCGCCAGCAGATGAACCATATTTACTATCTGCAAGCGCAACAGCTTTATTATTGGAAATTTGAGAATTATTAAACGTAATAGTTGGTACAAATATTTGCTCCCCATTAACGTAAGAACTAATATAAGCTGCACCACCAGCAATACCACCAGTAGGTGCATAAGTCACACTATTACCAGTAACATTACCATAAGAAGACGTAGCAGTAATATACTTTCCATAATCTTGATTAGTTATTTCCTGATTAACTATCTCTAAATCTTCAGCAAAAGCACTCCCTGTCATTCCAAGCACACCGGCTGCTAAAATTGAGCATAAAATTTTTTGTGACAACTTGCGGTTTTTTGAAGCTTTACTTTTCATCTTCACAACTTCCTTTCGTAAATATCCTAAACCTTGGTTGATATAAACATATAAATTTATATCTTACTGAAATTATATCACATCTTTATCCCCCCGCAAGACATATTGGTTGGCGTAATCCGTACTTCTACTGGTCTTGTGGAAACTTTGTACCTGCCGGTAGGTTGGCGCGGCGGCACAGGCTACGGTAACCCGCACGCCCGGTGGCGCGTGGCAGTTACTTTTAATATTTTTTATAAATGCCAACAGCCAAAAATTACTGCCATTTGCAGCTAAAACTAACTTTAAGCTAAATGTTGAACACCCCGGAAGATGCTGTTGGTATGAAGCGCAGACCAAAATCGCGACGGCTAAATCATTGTGGTAGCCCCCATGCGCAAACACGCTGCGCAGCCGTGTTTGCGGACGCAAATAGGAGCGATGTTTTGGCAAGCTGAATAACAGCGGTATCTTCTGGAGTGTAATAATTGTCGAATATTAAGGTTCACAAATTTCACTCCTTATTCAGTCGTAAAATTTGCGTAGCTTCGCTGGCACGATTATTAACTTCGCTTTCAGCTTGTTACTAATCGGCGACTCAGCTAAAAATACCGGTGTTAGCCAGACAACTACATACAAAAATTTCAATATGAAATAAAAAATAACAGTAATAAACACGCTTTCTGAACGAAGTGAATAAGCGTGTATTACTGTTATTAAGCTAAAATTATTGAAAAAATTTTTGTGAGTTGTATGGTTAATACCAGTATTTAATAAGCAGAATAAGCATCTAATTTTATTTTTTCTTTTTGCCAAGGTAAGCGGCTTTGATTTCAGGATTTTCCAAAAGTTCGGCACCGGTGCCGCTCATGGTAATTTTACCTGTTTCAAGCACGTAAGCGCGGTGGGCAACTTTCAGCGCCATATTGGCGTTCTGTTCAATCAAAAGTATCGTCATGCCTTTGGAATTGATGTACTGAATAATGCTGAAAATATCTTTAATAATCAGCGGCGCAAGGCCAAGCGAAGGTTCGTCCATCATCAAAAGTTCCGGACGCGACAACAGCGCCCTGCCAACCGCCAGCATCTGCTGCTCACCGCCGGAAAGCGTACCGGCCATCTGCCAGCTGCGCTCCTGCAAACGCGGGAACATTTCATATACCCAGTCGATATCCTTTTGAATACCTTCTTTATCGCTGCGCATATATGCGCCTATCTGCAAATTCTCCAGCACTGTAAGGTTAGGGAATATGCGGCGCCCTTCCGGCACCAGCGTTAAACCTTTTTTTACAATCTGCTGTGAATTAAGCCCCGTAATATTATCGCCGTTATAAACTATCTGCCCGCTTTTAGGCTTTACAAGGCCGACAACGCTGCGCAGCAGCGTGCTTTTGCCTGCACCGTTGGCACCGATAAGGGTAACAATCTGCCCTTTGGGCACTTCAAGCGAAATTCCCTTTAAGGCTTCAATGCCTCCGTAGGATACGACAAGATTTTCTACTTTAAGCATCTTCATCCACCCCCAGGTAAGCATCAATAACCCTCTGGTTATTTTGAATTTCTTCAGGCGTGCCTTCGGCAATGGTCATGCCGAATTCCAGCACATAAATGCGGTCTGAAATTTCCATAACCAAATCCATATGATGTTCAATCATAAATACCGTTAAATTGTATTCTTTATGAATCTGGCGGATAAATTCCGTAAGTTCTTCCGTTTCTTTAGGGTTCATACCGGCCGCAGGTTCATCAAGCAATAGCAGGCGCGGCCTAGTTGCCAGTGCGCGCACAATTTCCAGGCGGCGCTGCTGGCCGTAAGGCAGGCTTGAAGCCTTTTCGTTGCGCAAATCCCACAAGCCTACTTCCTGCAAAAGTTTTTTGGTATTGCGGTGCATTTGCTTGGCTTCTTTCATGTACCACGGCAGATGCAGTGTTGCCGAAAGGAAATCCGCTTTTAAATGCAGATGGTTTGCAATCAGAACATTTTCATAAACCGTTAAATCTTTAAAAAGCCTTATATTCTGGAAAGTACGGGCAATGCCAAGTTTGGCAATTTCACTCGGGCGCTGGCCGGTAATATCAATATCCTGCCCCTGCGCATCGGTGTAAATAACTTTGCCTTCGGTCGGCGTATAAACGCCGGTAATCATGTTAAAAGCCGTTGTTTTGCCGGCACCGTTAGGGCCAATCAAGGCAATAATTTCATGGTCATTAATTTCTATGTTCAGTTTATAAACAGCGGTTACACCGCCGAACTGCATGGTAATGTCATTGGTTTTTAAAATCATTGCGCAGCCCCTTTCCGCTTAATAAAGCCAAGAGGATTTTTTAAAAAATTAATGGCTTTCTGCCAGGAAAATTCCCGCGTGCCCATAATGCCGTGGCGCCAGAACAGTACGCATACCATTAAGAGTACGGAGAAGATAACCATACGGAAGCCCGGGCGGAACAGCGGAATATCCATACCGAACAGCATCAGCGGTTCATCGAAGAAACGTAGGTATTCCAGCCCTGCCGTTACGATAATGGCGCCTATTGCACTGCCGGTAATGCTGCCCATGCCGCCAAGCACGATAATCAGCAAAAAGTTGTAAGTAAGCGTAAAGAGGAAGTTTTTCGGGTCAACCGTGCCTAAAAGCGCACCGTACAACCCGCCGCCGATACCTGCAAAAAAGGCGCTTACCATAAAGGCAAGGTTTTTGTGCCAGAACAGGTTAATGCCCATTGCTTCGGCAGCAATTTCGTCTTCACGGATGGCTTTAAAAGCCCTGCCGTAAGAGGAATTAACCAAAAGCGTAATAAATACAAAGCTGATAAGCGTTACAAGGAAGATATAGCGCACGTCGTTCAACGGCGGAATATCCTTAATGCCAAGCGCGCCGTTGGTAATGCTCTGCGCGTTGGTAATCCAGATACGGATTATTTCAGAGAAAAGCCGAGCGTTGTTACTGCAAGGTAGTCGCCGCGCAAACGCAGCACCGGCGTACCAATCATAAACGCAAACAGCGCGGCAAGCACGCCGCCTAAAATAAGCGCCGCCCACAACGGCAGTTCTATATCCGCAATAAGCGGGTTCATAGGCACAGCATAAAAAACATTTTCCCTGTATTCAACAGGTACGGTAAAAATACCTACCGTGTAAGCGCCAATGGCCATAAAACCTGCCTGCCCCAACGAAAACTGCCCTACAAAGCCGTTGGTTAAGTTCATGGAAAGGCCGATAATGGCATAAACAAGGCACAAATTAACTATTCTGCGGATATAAGAGTCCATTTCCTCCTGTACGAAAAACGCAAGCCCGAAAAGGACAATTATGCCGGCTATGGTTAACAGAGCATCTCTTTTTCTCGTCATAATTACACCTTCTCCGTTGTTTTTTCGCCCAAAAGGCCAGTAGGTTTATAAAACAGAATAACAATAAGCACAATAAAAGCAAAGGCATCGCGGTAGCCGCTTAAATCCGGGAAAAAAGCTACAATTAAAATTTCGCCGAGGCCGAGGATAAAGCCGCCGAGCACCGCGCCCTTAATATTGCCTATGCCGCCGATAACGGCCGCAATAAAGCATTTCAGGCCGGGCATAACGCCCATCATCGGCGTAATGCCGGGATAGCGGATGCCGTACATAATGGCGCCGATTGCTGCCAGCGCCGAACCTATAATAAAGGTAACGGAAATAACATTATCAATATTAATGCCCATTACCCTGGCAATTTCGTAGTCTTTGGAAACGGCACGCATAGCCATGCCGGTTTTGGTATGGTTAACAATGTGCAGCAAAACAACAAGGCTGATAATTGTAACTACCGGAATTACAAGGCAGATTGCCTGAATTTCTATGCCGCCGATGCTGATGTTCTGCGACAGGAGCTGCACATCCGGAAAACGCATCGGGCGTCCGCTGAAAAGATAGTTGGCAAGGTTTTCCAGCAAAAACGATGCGCCGATAGCGGAAATTAAAATAGAATTTTTAGGCGCTTCACGGAGCGGGCGGTAAGCACTGCGCTCTATTAACACACCAAGCAGCGCCGTCATAATAATTGTTATGATAAAAGTAAAATACCACGGAATATGAAAAGCCGTAATTCCGAAAAAAGCAAAATAACATGCCATCATTACAATGTCGCCATGGGCAAAGTTAATCATCAGCAAAATGCCGTATACCATTGTATAGCCTATTGCTATCAGTGCGTACAGGCTGCCGAGCGATATTCCGTTAACCATGTGCTGCGCAAAGCTCAGCGCCGACATGTTGGCAATAGCGTCAAAAAACTCCATAAGGGCACCTCATAACCAAAAAACTGCTCCCTTCCCTCAAAGGAAGGGAGCACCTTTTACTTAAATTTTAAATCACTTAGCTTCTACGTAATCTTTAAAGGTAAATTTGCCGTCTTTAACGGTTTTAATAACAACGCCTTTAATCGGGTCGCCGTTTTCATCAAGCGTGGTCATGCCGGTTACACATTCAAGGTCTTTGGTTGCGGCAATCGCATCGCGGATTTTAACGGTATCGGTTGCAGTACCTGCTTTTTCAATGCCGCTTACGGCAATCAGGTAAGCATCATAAGCCATTGCGGTTAAAGCGGAAGGTTCGCCATTATATTCTTTAGTGTAAGCATCAAGGAATTTCTTAGCTTCTTCGGTGCTTGCTTTTTCGCGGTCAAACGCGGTGGAAAGTGCAACGCCTTCAACATCTTTGCCGCCTACATCAATAAATTCCTGAGTTTCCCAGGTATCGCCGCCCATGAACTGTGCATCAATGCCAAGCTGGCGTGCCTGTTTAACCAAAAGTGCGGATTCGGTGAAGTTGCCGGGTGCAAATACTGCGTCCGGGTTCAGAGCTTTAATGTTGGTTAAAATAGCGGTAAAGTCTTTATCGCCGGTCTGATAGTTGGCAACATCAACAATGCTGTTTTCGTCGCCGGTCAGTTTAACAAACTCCTCGCGGAAGAATTTTGCAAGGCCTACAGAGTAGTCATTGGAAACTTCCTGTACAATGGCAACTTTCTTAAAGCCGTTCTGGTGTGCATATTCTGCCATTACCTTGCCCTGGAACGGGTCGATAAAGCATGCACGGAAGTAATAATCGTTGTTTGCGGTTACCTGCGGATTGGTGCAGCTTGTGCCAACAGCAGGAACTTTGTTTTCTTTAACTATATTGCCGGCAGCCATAGAAAGGGAAGAACCGTAAGAACCAACCAGCACGCTTACTTTATCCTTTTCAATAAGGCGTGCCGCAACGGATGCAGCTTCTGCTTTGTCGGATTTGTTGTCAGCTACAACCAGTTCAACTTTTTTGCCCAAAACTTCGGGATGCAGTTGATTTGCAAGTTTAATGCCGCGCAGTTCCAGTTCGCCGCCGGCAGCATTATCGCCTGTCAGCGGTAAAAATACGCCAACCTTTACTACATTCTGGTCGGCAGCTTTTTCTTCGCCGCCGCAGCCGGTAAACAGGCCCATAGCCAAAGCCGAAACAGCCATAACGGATAATAATTTCTTGAATTTCACTTTGCATCTACCCCTTCTTTACTGCTTTTACAGTTTTGTAACTAACTTGTGTAAAATTATAACACCAAAGTGCACTTGTGACAAGATTGTAAAGTTGCCGTAAATTTTAACAGTATTTTGTTTTTATTTTGACATTTTTTGTAAATTTGTTGCTGCAGCGCCGTGGATATTTTCTAATTTCTTTTATTTTTGTTTTTATAAGATGTACTTTAAAGAAAAGTCCTTTTGGACACGTCCACTGTTAAAAGACACTCCTTGAAAGAATTTTCTAAAAAATTTTTATGTATACACGAATACAATCCAAATTAAGTATAATTTTTTACAGTTTCGGGTAAAAACATAACTATATATGTTATACTTTAAGAAAAGCAGCAGCAAAAATAGCATAATATTATACAAAGAAAAGAAAGCACTGCCGGAAAACCGGCAAGAAACTCAATGCAAAGGATGCCGAAACCATGAAAGTAATTGATTTAACGCATACAATTACAGAAAAAATGCCTGTTTTTCCCGGCACGGAACAACCGCAGCTAATAACAGTTAACAACTATGATGAAAACGGGTTCAGGGAAACACTTTTAAAAATAACAACGCATACCGGCACACATATCGACCCGCCTGCGCATATTTACAGCGAAAAAGCAACTCTTGACACCCTGCCGCCGGAACAATTTATCGGTAAAGCGCTGGTGATAGACTGCCGCAGCATAAAACCCGGCGGCTACATTACCTTGCAGCATATAACGGCTTACAGCGCTAAAGCAAAAACCGCAGATTTTTTGCTGTTCAACCTTGGCTGGGATAAATATTGGGGCACTGAAACCTATTTGGGGCAGTATCCCTGCCTGAATGATGAAGCCATTAACTTTATTTTGGAAGGCAACTACAAAGGCATTGGCTTTGATGTAATGGGCATTGACCCTATTAATGACGAAAATTTAACTCTGCATAAAAAATTGTTTAAAAACAAACAGATTGTAAATATTGAAAACCTTAAAAATTTAGATTTATGCGGCAGCGATTTATTTTGGTTCAGCTGTTTTCCTCTGAAAATAGCAAACAGCGACGGTTCGCCTGTCCGCGCCGTCGCCTGGTTTGAAGAATAAAATTTTAATTATACATAATTTGCCTGATATTAATTGCATAAGTAAAGGTGGGCATGTACGCAAAAAGCGCAAACTGATTTATCAGTTTGCGCTTTTAATTTTATTGCAGTGAATTAGCGTAATTTACTGCACTGACGGCATTGGGAGCATAACAGTCCGCACCTATGCTGTCGGCATAATCCTGTGTGAGCACTGCACCGCCAACGATAATTTTAAAATCGCCCGCCGCGCGCAGCGCTTTAATGGTTTCTTCCATAGCACCAACTGTTGTCGTCATAAGCGCCGAAAGGCCAACCACGCTTACTTTATTCTGCACCGCAGTTTCTGCAATTTTTTCGGGCGGCACATCCTTGCCAAGGTCAATAACCTGATAGCCGTAGTTTTCAAACAGTACTTTAACAATATTTTTGCCGATGTCGTGAATATCGCCTTTAACGGTGGCCAGAATTACTTTTATGCCATTGCTCTGGCTGCCGCCTTCTGCTGCCATTTTATCACGGATAACGTTGAAGGCCGCTTTGGCTGCTTCCGCACTCATTAAAAGCTGCGGCAAAAAGATTCTGCGTTCTTCAAAGCCTTTGCCAACGTAATCAAGCGCAGGTATCATTTCGGCATTAATAATATCAAGCGGCTGCTTTCCGGCAAGCTGTTCTTTTACTGCTTTTTCGCTCTGCTCACGCAGGCCCTTAACAATGGCTTCATACAATGTATATTCCGCAGTCTGCACCGGCTGCTGCTTTGCCTGGGCTGCACCGGCAAACATGGCAACATATTCCTTGCAGCCTTCGTCCAAACCGCTGAGCGCACCAAATGCATAGTAAGCGTTCATCATGGTTTCGCTTTGCGGATTGATAATGGCACAGCTTAACCCTGCCTGCATTGCCAGTACAAAAAATGCGCTGTTTACGGCATCACGTGCCGGCAGACCGAAGGAAATATTCGACACGCCCATAACGGTTTTTATGCCGCGCTTTTTCAATTCACTCAGCACCTGCAAATCAATATTGGCATTATCGCTGCCGGTACTAATCGTAAGCGCCAGCGGGTCTACAATAATATTGCGCTTTTCAATGCCATATTCCGCCGCACGTGCAATAATTTTTTCGGCAATGGCAATACGCCCTTCCGCAGTCTGCGGTATGCCGCTGTCGTCCAGAGTCAGCGCAACAACTGCAGCGCCGTATTTTTTTACAAGCGGCAAAACTTTTTCAAGGCTTTCTTCTTTGCCGCACACGGAATTCAGCAGCGGTTTGCCGTTATAAAGGCGCAGGCTGCGCGCCATGGCTTCATAGTTGGATGTATCAATCTGCAACGGCACGCTGGTTATTGCCTGCAAGCGCTGCACTGCTTCCGCACTTACCGCTGCTTCGTCAATTCCGGGCACGCCCACGTTAACATCTAAAATTCCGGCGCCGCGGTCAATTTGTTCCAGCCCCAGGCGGCAAATATAATCATAATCGCCGTTTAAAATGGCCTGTTTTAAGCGTGGTTTGCCTGTTGGGTTAATGCGCTCGCCAATTATTACCGGCTTTTGCCCGATAACAACTGCACTGCCGTAAGCGGCAACCGCCGTTAAATCGCAGCTGCGCTGCCGGGGAACTACATTACGGCATTTATTTACCAGTGCAGCGATATGCGCAGGCGTTGTACCGCAGCAGCCGCCCATGATTGCAAGGCAGCCGTCCTGTGCCATTTCATACATCAGCTGCGCAAATTCTTCCGCGTCAACATCAAAAACAGTTTTGCCGTTTACTTCTTTGGGCAGCCCGGCATTAGGGTTCAGCACAGCAGGCAGCGGCGTTGCCGCAAGCAGCTGCGGCAAAAGTTTCTGCATCTGCGCAGGGCCGAGCCCGCAATTAAAGCCAACAGCGTCAGCGCCAAGGCCCTCCAGCATAACAGCAGCCGCTGTAATATCGCCGCCGGTTAAAAGCTTGCCGCCTTCGTCAAGTGTCATTGTTGCAATTACCGGCAGGCTGCTGTTTTCTTTTGCTGCCAAAAGCGCGGCTTTCAGCTCGTAGGTATCGCTCATGGTTTCAATTAAAATTAAATCAGCACCAGCTTTTACGCCTGCCTGTACAATTTCCGCATAAATGCTTACTGCTTCTTCAAACGGCAAATCGCCGTAAGGCGCAAGAAGCTTGCCTGTTGGCCCCATATCAAGCGCTACAAAGCTGCCCGGCTTTTTGGCGCAGGCTTTTTTTGCTATTGCCACTGCCTGCTCAATTACATCGGCGGTTTTAATTTCCGTACCCGCAAATTTAAGGCGGTTTGCGCCAAAAGTATTTGTTTTTATAATATCCGCACCGGCGTTTAAATATGCGGTGTGGATTTTTTCAACTTCACCGGCATGGCTGAAGTTCCACAGCTCCGGCAGCTCGCCCGGTTTAAGCCCGGCAGCCTGAAGCATGGTGCCCATAGCGCCGTCAAAAAATAAAGTTTTTTTGCCAAGTAAATCTTTAAAAAGCATATTGTTCCTCACAGTTTTTTATATATACAATTTGCATTGTTTTCGCAATTTTTGCAGTTTGAAGCTTTATTTTCACATTCATTGGTAATGCCGATAATTGCCGTTACCGATTTTACCGGAGCCAGCATGCCGCCTGCCGTCACTGTCAGCCCAATGCGTTTTTGCGCATCAAGCATTCTTAAAAGACGAGGCTGGTCTGTCAGCGCCCAATCGGCATAACCGGGTGAAAAACGCGGTTTAAAATGCAGCCCGCCGTATTCTGCGCTTATTTTTGCTTCCGTTTCGTCGCAGTAAGTTTCAATAAGCGCCGTACACACGGCCTGCCCGGCAGCGCCTTCGGCTATGTTTGCCACAGCCATACGGCGCAGCATTATATCTGCTTTGGCACCAAGAGTCGCCGCCAAAAGTACGGCTCTGGTGCAGCCTTTAATATGCGCGGCAAGTTTGGCGCTTTTAAAATACTCTCCGCCAAGCAGTACGCCGCCTTCATCAACATTACAGTCCAATACACGGTACACGCTCCGTGCCTGCACCTCGTTGCGCAGTTTTAAATAGGCAGTATCGGCAAGAATGGCCGCTTCCCTGTCACCTTTACGCGCGCCCATGTAGCGTACGGCTTCGTTCCTGTCATATCTCATTTAATTATCTCCGACAGGTTTTTCATAATGCCGCCGATAACCTCCGGCTTGTTCATGGTATAAACGTGAATGTTCTTGAACCCGTTGGCTATGAGGTCAATAATCTGCCCCAGGGCATAAGCAATACCTGCCTGCATTAATGCCTGCGGGTCATCGGCAAAACGCTCGACAATGGCGCGGTAATGCGGCGGCAGCTTGGTTCCGCTCAGTTCGCAGATGCGGTTAATCTGCTTGGCGTTTGTTACAGGCATAATACCGGCAACTACCGGCACATCAATGCCGTTGCGCAAAAGCCTGTACATATAATTGTACATAATATTGTTGTCAAAGCACATCTGCGCTACCAAAAACTCACAGCCTGCATCAATTTTCTTTTTGGTATTTTCTATATCTTTATCAAGCGAACCGGCTTCCGGGTGCCCTTCCGGATAACACGCACCGCCAATGCAGAAATCGCCGGACGCGGAAATTTTACGCATTAAATCACTGGCATGCATAAATTCGCGCGGTTTGTCGGTAACGGCATCTCCGCGCAGTGCCAGCACGTTTTGGATACCGTTATCACGGAATTTACCCAGCATACCTTCAATGCCGTCGCCGGTTGCATCAATGCAGGTTAAATGCGCCAGCGCGGGAATATTATGTTCTTCCACGGCTCTAGCGATAGCTACCGTCTGCCCGGCAGAAGTACCGCCTGCACCGTAAGTCACACTCATAAAATGCGGTTTTATTTCCGCAATTTTATCAACTATTTTTAAAGCGTTTTGCAGTTCCGAACCGGCCTTGGGCGGAAAAAGCTCGCAGGAAATACACGGTTTATCATCTTTTAAAAGTTCTGTTATTTTCATACTCGTCCCCCTCATTTTTTCAGCGTAATATTTATTTTACTACATTTATATGTTTTTTTCTATATCGGTGCAAATTTATTTGTTAAAGCGCAGCCGCCATAAAAGTAAAATTTTTAAATTGGCGCTCGTCATAGGTTCACTAATTTCGCTCCTTATTCAGTCGCGAAATTTGCGTAGCTTCGCTGGCACAATTATTGCCTTCGCTAAAGCTCGGCACTAATTGGCGACTCAGCTAAAAAAAGCACCCCATACTTTTGTATGAGGTGCTTTTAATTTGCTGTTCGGTTCTGTTATCTGCGTTCGCGGATACGAGCTGCTTTACCGGTGAGGTTACGCAGATAGTAAAGTTTTGCACGGCGAACAATACCGCGGCGTGCTACTTCGATTTTTTCGATTCTGGGGCTGTGCAGAGGGAAAGTTCTTTCTACGCCAACGCCATAGGATACACGGCGTACAGTAAAGGTTTCGCGTACACCGCCGCCGCTGCGGGCAATTACAACGCCTTCAAACATCTGAACGCGTTCACGGCTGCCTTCAACTACCTTTACATAAACTTTTACAGTGTCGCCTGCACGAAAATCAGGGATGTCGGAACGAAGCTGTTCTTGTTCCAAAACTTCAATAATGTTCATAATATCCTCCTCAATCATAGACGTTCATGTGCGAACACTTCACAGCGGACCGTCCGTTTTACACAAATGCTATTATATCATAGCCTGCTTTAAGTTGCAAACATTTTTACAATTTATTTTTCCCACCATGCTTCGCCTGCCAGCCTGTCCAGAATAATTGCAACAGCGCTGCGCACGCACAGGTGGTTATAGTTGCTCGTGCCGTAAACCGGCTCCAGAATGTAATCAAATGCCGCCATGGTTTCTTTTTCCATGCCAAAGCCAGTTCCAAAAAGTACCAGCACCGGCCTGTCACCTTCATGAAGCATCTGCCGTGCGGCTTTATAGGTAATGGTATTGGGGTAAATGCGGGCATCTGTAGTAATGGTTACAGGCTCTTTGCCGGTAAGCTTTTTAATTTCCGCAGCGGCGGACGCAATATCCGGCAGGTACTGCACTCTGTCAAGCGCTTCGCTGCGGTCCGGATTATAAACACGCCCAAAGCCGTGCTGCCAGTAACCGGTTATTTTTTTGATTATTTCTTCCTGCACCTTCAGCGGATGGATTAAAAAATATTTTTTTACATCATAAGTGCGTGCTGTGCGGGCAATGTCATGAATATCAAAATTTGTAACGGCAGTAGCGATAACCTTCATGTGCTTGTTATAAATCGGGTAATGAACAAGCCCTAAATATAAATCAGCCATTATCTTCACCAGCCAGTTCCGCTTTAATTTCCGCCATTAACTTGGCGTCGGCCTTGTCAAATTTTTCCGGCAGCAAATCGGGTCTGTGCAGATACGTTGCTTTAAGCGACTGTTTACGCCGCCATTTGGCAATCAGCGCATGGTTGCCGCCGCGCAGAACCTCAGGCACAGTCAGCCCTTCAAATTCAACGGGGCGCGTATACTGCGGATATTCCAAAAGCCCGGTTGAGAATGAATCTTCCTCGGCGCTTGCCATTTTGCCAAGTACCCCGGGAATAAACCTTGCTACGGCGTCAAGCACCATTAAAGCCGGCAGCTCGCCGCCCGTCACTACATAATCGCCGACGGAAAGCTTCTCGTCCACCCAGTTAAAAATGCGCTCGTCAAAGCCTTCGTAATGGCCGCATACAAAAATCAGGTCCTGCCCGGCATAAGCATAATCTTCAACAATGCTCTGCTTCAGCGTTCTGCCGCCGGGGCACAGAGCAATTACGCGCGCGTCCGGCAGTTCTTCCTTCGCTTTGCGGATAGCAGCTACAAAAGGTTCCGGCTTAAGCACCATGCCGGCGCCGCCGCCAAAGGGCGAATCGTCGACCGTGCGGTGCTTATCATGCGTAAAATCGCGCGGGTTTATGCAGCTGACGCTTAAAAGCCCGGCAGACATGCCGCGCCCTACAATGCTGTAACTGCAAACCTGCTCTATCAGTTCCGGGAAAAGGGTTACAAATAAAAATTTCATTTTTCATCAACCCATTCGGGAAGTTCTACTGTAATACGGCGCTCGTTGAGATTAATTTCCTTAACGTGCTTTTTCAGTGCCGGTATCAAAAGCTCTTTGCCGTCCGTGCCTGTAACGACATAAACATCGTTGCTGCCGGTGCTGATAACGTCCTTCAGCACGCCGACAGCGCTTCCGCTTTCGTCAGCTACATTGCAGCCCAACAGGTCAGCCACATAAAATTCGCCTTCTTCAAGTTCCGGCAAATCCTCCGTGTTAATATACACCTTCTGGCCGCGCAGCATTTCGGCTTCGTTCATATTATTAACCTCACGGCACTTTATAAGCGCCATTCTTTTGTGAAAACGGGCATTTGTCAAATGCAGCGTGCGCCCATCCTCCAAAAGCAGATAATCCAATTCAAGAAACTGTTCCGGATGCTCCGTTTGAGGCAATATACGAATATCGCCCCGCACACCGTGCGGAGCGACGATTGTTCCAATACAAACCTGTTTATCCATTAGTCGCGGAAGGCAATGATTTTGCCGTCTTCGGTAAGGATTTCCGCTCTTGCAAGAGCGTCAAGGTCAGTACCTATTCCTATTTCAACGGTACGTTCCAAAGTACCATGGCCTATTTCTGCGCCGATTTCCAATGCTTCAGCACGTTTCAGTCTTGCTTCGGCTTCTGCCTTGGCTGCCTGGCGTTTGCTTCTTTCAGCATCAATCTGGCTGCGCAGCGCCGGCAGCACGCTTAAATCACCGGCGGCCTGTGCAAGGGCCTTTTTAGCCTGGAATTCAAAATGTTCAAGTTCCAGATCCATCTTTTTATAGTATCTTGGACATCGCCAATAATTTTCATTTTTAAATCTTCGGTTACTTTTGCTTTAACAGCAACAGGTACCCTGACAAACATTTTATCCATTATCAGCCCATCCTTTAGACGATCTCTACAATCACTTTTACATTCTCGCGGGTAGCTACTGCTTTCATAACAGTGCGGATTGCCTTGGCAATGCGGCCCTGTTTGCCAATAACCTTGCCCATATCTTCAGGAGCAACATGGAGGCGGAGAACCGTGGTTGTACCAGTGGTTTCCTCCTCCACTACTACTGCAGACGGATTGCTGACCAAAGACTTGGCCATAACTTCTACCAATTCTTTCATGTCAATCACGCCTCATTTCATTTTGCTTTAGATTCAGCATATTTTTTCATGATACCGCCTTTGCTGAAAAGGTTTTTAACAGTATCAGTCGGCTGTGCGCCTTTAGCCATCCAGGAGAGAGCTTTTTCCTCATCAATTTTAACGGTAGCCGGTTCAGTGGTGGAATCGTAGTAACCGATGCTTTCAATGATACGGCCGTCACGCGGAGAACGGGAATCTGCAACTACAACACGGTAGAAAGGAGCTTTTTTAGCGCCCATGCGTTTTAAACGGATTTTAACTGCCATTTTATTTTCACCTCCTCCAATTGGATTTTATAATTTATTAGTGCATAAAAGGAAGCTTGAAGCCGCCTTTTGAAGCAAACTTTGCCATACCGCGCATCTGTTTCATCATCTTTTTGCTTTCTTCAAACTTTTTCAGCAAACGGTTAACGTCCTGCACGCGCGTGCCGCTGCCTGCGGCTATGCGTTTGCGCCTGCTGCCGTTGATGATTTCGGGATTGCGCCTTTCCTTAATGGTCATGGACTGAATGATGGCTTCGATGTGGGCAAATTCCTTTTCGTTCACATCGGTTTCTTTCAGCTTTTGTGCTATGCCGCCCATGCCGGGAATCATGCCGAGAATATTTTCCAGCGGGCCGAGCTTTTTAATCTGCTGCATCTGTTCAAGGAACTGCTCGAGCGTAAACTCGTTTTTGCGCAGTTTCTTTTCCATCTCCAGCGCTTTGGCCATATCGGTGGTGGACTGCACCTTTTCAATAAAGGTTAAAATATCGCCCATGCCAAGGATACGCGAAGCCATGCGGTCCGGATAGAAAGGTTCCAGGGCGTCAAGTTTTTCGCCCATACCTACAAACTTAACGGGGCGTCCGGTAACGGCTTTTACGGAAAGCACCGCGCCGCCTCTGGCGTCACCATCAAGTTTGGTAACAATCAAACCGTCAATGCCCAAATCGTTATTGAAACTTTCGGCAACTGTTACGGCGTCCTGGCCGGTCATTGCGTCAACAACCAAAAGGATTTCGTGCGGCGAAACAGCCGCTTTAATGTTGCGCAGTTCGCCCATCAGTTCTTCATTGATATGCAGGCGGCCTGCGGTATCTATAATGACGGTATCGTAATTCATGCTGTGTGCTTTTGCCATTGCTTCTTTGGCAATTTCCACAGGCGATACCTTGTCACCAAGCGTAAATACCGGAATATTAAGCTGCGCGCCCAAAACTTCCAGCTGTTTTATAGCTGCCGGGCGGTAAACGTCGGCTGCAACCAGCATGGGGTGCTTGCCTTTTTTGCGCAGCATATTGGCAAGTTTGCCGGCCGTGGTGGTTTTACCTGCGCCCTGCAAGCCTACCAGCATAATAACCGTCGGCGGTTTCGGAGAAACTGCAAGTTTGCTCTGCGTGCCGCCAAGCAGTTTGGTAAGTTCTTCATTAACAATTTTTATAATCTGCTGGCCGGGTGTTAAGCCTTCGTTAACAATTTCGCCAACAGCGCGTTCGCGGATGGTTGCCACAAAATCTTTTACAACCTTAAAGTTAACGTCCGCTTCCAGAAGCGCCATGCGCACCTCACGCAGCGGAGCCTTTAAATCGTCTTCAGTTATCTTGCCGCCGTTGCGGAACATTCTGATAGCTTTTTGCAAGCGTTCAGATAAATTTTCAAAAGCCATTTTTACCTGCCTCCGGCTTACGAATCTTTAAGCAAATTTTTCAGCCTTTTAAGTAACTCTGTATTATTCGTTTCCATATATCCGTCAAGCAGCCTGCATGCCTCTATGCGCAGCTGCTGCTGTTTTTCTTCGCGTTCCAGAAACTTCATTTTGGTTTCGTAGCGTTCCAGAATCTGCTCTACGCGGTGTATCAAATCATGTACGGCCTGCCGCGATACATCAAGCTCTGAAGCAATTTCAGCCAGTGACAGGTCATCACAAAAATATAGTTCCATGCAGCTTTGCTGTTTGGCCGTCAAAAGCGGCCCGTAAACATCATACAGCCTGCCGAGGCGTATTCTCTGCTTAAAACTGTCATCCAGCATAACGATACCCGTACCTTCTTAATTAAGTCAACGTATGTATTATACATAAACAGGCACAGGCTGTCAAGTGTTTTTACTTGTCAGTATTAAATAATGCGTCAACAAATTTTTCGGGTTCAAACGGGCGGAAATCCATAATGCCTTCGCCAACGCCAATCCATTTAACAGGCAGCCCCAGTTCTTCGCGGATGGCGATAACCACGCCGCCTTTGGCAGTGCCGTCAAGCTTTGTCAGCACAACGCCGGTAACATTGGCGGTTTCCGTAAATACCTTGGCCTGCGTAATGGCGTTCTGCCCGGTTGTGGCATCCAGCACCAAAAAGGTTTCGTGCGGTGCTTCCGGAATTTCGCGCTTGATAACGCGGTGAATTTTTTCCAGTTCGTTCATCAGGTTCGCCTTGTTATGCAAACGCCCTGCCGTGTCGATAAAAAGGATATCCGCCTTGCGGGCGATTGCGGCTTTCATGGCATCAAAAACAACTGCCGCCGGGTCCGCGCCTTCTGCGTGCTTGATAACGTCGCAGCCTGCGCGTTTGCCCCAGATTTCCAGCTGTTCTGAAGCAGCTGCACGGAAAGTATCGGCAGCGGCAATCATAACCTTGTAGTTAAGCAGGTGGAAATAATTTGCCAGTTTGCCGATGGTGGTGGTTTTGCCAACTCCGTTAACGCCTACAACAAGAATAACGGTAGGAGTACCGCTGATGCGCGTGCGCTGGCCTTCCTCCGTAAGCATCTGCGTAAGATACTTCTTTAAAAACGGAACAACTTCTTCCGTTCCCTTAATTTCTTTTTTGTGCTGCCTGGCGTACAGCTTCAATAAGTTTTTCTGTTGTTTTTGCGCCGACATCGGCACTTAAAAAGAATCATTTCCAGTTCGTCGAGAAAATCATCATCAATTTCTGCGGACATGCCAACCAGAACTTCAATGCGTTCCGTAAAATTCTTTCTGGTTTTTTGCAGCCCGTCTTTCAATCTCTCAAAAAAGCCCATCATTTTACTCCTTTTCCGTTAGCTTTACAGATAATAATTTTGAAACACCGGATTCTTCCATAGTTACGCCATGCAGTACATTGGCGGCTTCCATAGTGCCTTTGCGGTGTGTAATGACAATAAACTGAGTGTTTTCGGCATAAGCCGTTAAAAAGCGTGCAAAACGGTCTACATTGGCTTCGTCAAGCGCCGCGTCAATTTCGTCCAAAATACAAAACGGTGCCGGGCTGTAGCTTAACAGTGCAAAAAGCAGCGCAATTACCGTCAGCGCCCTTTCGCCGCCGCTTAACAGATACAAGCTCTGTAACTTCTTGCCCGGCGGCTGCACTTCTATATCAATGCCGCTCGAAAGCACGTCACCCGGGTCGGTAAGTTTTAAATAAGCCGTACCGCCGCCAAACAGTTTTACATAACATTCCGAAAAATAAACGTTTATTTTGGCAAAAGCCTCTTTAAACCTTTTGCTCATGCCGGAATTAATTTCGCTGATAACGCTTTCAAGATTTGCTTTGGCGCCTGCAAGGTCGTCATACTGTTTCTGCAAAAACTCAAAGCGCTCTTTAACGGCGGCATACTGTTCAATAGCTGCCGTGTTAACAGGCCCAAGTTCTTCAATTCGCCTTTGCAGGCTCAATTCCTGCCTGCGCAGCGAGCTGTCGCCTGCTTCAAGCAGTGCTTCCTTATGTGCTTCTTCAAGCGTCAGGCCATAATCGCTTTCAAGCTGCTGCAATACGTGTTCGTATTCGGCATTTTGTTTTACGCTTTCCAGCGCAGCCTGGTTGCGTTTCTTTTCGGCTTCTTCCAGTGCTTTCTGCGCCTGCGTAAGTTCCAAAGCCGCTTTTTCCTGCCTTGCGGCAATTTCTATGCGTTTGGCAGTAAATTCTTCCCTGCCGCCGCTGATAACGTTTAATTCTGCCATCAGCGCTTCTGTCTGCTGCGCCAGTTCCGCCTTTTTATTTTCGCTTTCGGCAATGGAATTTTCCAAATTCTGCTGTTCGTTTTCATTGGCAAGAACCTCGCGCTGCAAGCGTTCCATTTCACCGTCAAGCTGGTGCATGCGCTCTGCCATCATGGTTGTTTTGGCAGTAGTCGCTTCGCTTTCCACGCGCGCATCCTGCAGCTGCCTGCGTATGCTTTCAAGCTCACTGCTTTCTGTCTGCATTTTTTTCTGCAAGGCATCAAGATGGCTTTTGCTCTCTGTATCTTCTTTTTCTATTTCTGCAAGCTGCGGGCGCAGTTCCTGCAATTTGCCGCGTGCTGCCAAATATTCTTCCGCCGCTGCTGCGCGGTCATCCAAAAGCACTTCCAGATTTCTGCTCATGCGCTGCTTTTCAGCTTCGGCACGGCTTAAGCCGGAGGTTATTTCGGCACGCCTTACGGCATATTTTTGCAGTTCAGCTTTTAAAGCATTCAGCTTGGTGCTGTAATCTTTAATAACTTCTTCAGCCGCTTCTGCCTGCTCCTGATAGCCGAGCAGTTCATGGCAGAGTTCTTCTTCCTGGCGGGCAAGCGTTTCTATTTCCTTAACGCGCGATAAAAAGCCCGCTTCTTTCTGTTGCCTGCTGCCGCCCGTAAGCGAACCGCCGGCATTTACAACATCGCCCTGCAATGTAACCACGCGCATACGGAAGCCGCTTCTGCGTGCTGCCTCAAGCGCCGCATCCATATCCTGCGCTACCAGCACACGCCCCAGCAAAAACTTAAATACCTGCTCAACATCTTCCCCGCAGCTTATAAGTTCATCGGCAAAGCCAAGCACTCCAGGCATTTTTTTCAGCTGGTTATCCTCCGCTTTGCGCGGATAAGTTTTTATGGTATCAAGCGGCAGAAAAGTTGCCCTGCCGTATTTATGCTGTTTTAAATAGCCGATTGCCGCCTTTGCCGCTTCGGCATCGCGCATTACTATATTTTGCGAAGCTGCGCCCAAGGCGGTTTCAATCGCCGTAACGTACTGCGCGTCAACACTAATCAGTTCTGCGGCAACGCCAATTACTCTCCCGCGCCAGCTTTCTTCCGCGCGCAGAACCGCTTTAACGCCGTAGCCGAAGCCTTCATAAGCCTTCTGCATATTGTTGAGTACATTCTGGCGGCTTTCAAGTGCTGTAATTCTGCGCTGGCAGTCATTATATTTTTGCCGTATACCGTTTAAGGCAGTATTTTCGTCTGCCAGCTTACGGGCCAGCTCCGCACTGCTGCGCTGCGAAAGCTGCACATTATTTTCCAGGTCAGCCTGGTTCTCCAGCAATTTGCGATAGGCTGCGTCCTGTTTTGCAAGTTCGTTTTCGGTTTCTTCTATGTTCTTTTTTAAAGCCTCACGCCTGCGCATGCGTTGTTCCTGTTCAGTTTCCAGCGTGCGTATCCTGTTGCGCAAATCAACCATGCGGCGCATGGTGTCAAACGCCGTGTCTTTCAGGCTGTCTGCTTCCTGCCGGGCTTTTTGTACAAGCGCTTCTTTTTCTTCCTGCCCAAGCGTAAGTTTCTGCACCAGCAAACCTGCCGCCGTCTGCTTTTTCTCCAAAACATCATATTCATCAGTTAAGGAAACAAGCTGTTTTTCAAGGCTTGCAACCTGCTGTTCCAGCTTTTCGTTTTGCTGGCTTAAACGCACGCCTGCCTTACGGCTCTGCAAAATGCGTTCTTCCAAAACCGCGCCCTGCCCGCGCACTTTTTCCAGCGCAGTTTCTTTGGCTTTTATATCGTCCTGTAATTTATTGTAATTTTCGCTTAAAGCATCTGCTTCCTGCTGCAGCTGTGCGCATAACGCCTGCTGCCTGCCTGCTGCTGCCGCATTTTGGGCAACTTCCCGTTCCAAAGCAGCGTCTTTTTCTTCCTGTTGGGCGCGCGCCTGTTCAAGCACATCTATTTTGCGCACAAACTGCGTTAAACGGCAGGTGCGCAGTTCTCCTGCCAAAACATTATACTGTTCCGTTTTGGCTGCCGCTTCTTTTAAAGGTTCAAGCTGCGATTCCACTTCCGTTTTTATGTCGTTAATACGCGTCAGGTTGGCTGCCGTATCGTCCAAACGCCGCGCCGCATCTTTTTTGCGCAGGCGGTATTTAACAATGCCTGCCGCTTCTTCAAATAAATTGCGCCTTTCTTCCGGGCGGCTGTTTAAAATTTCGTCTATTTTATTCTGCCCGATAATGGAAAGTGAACCGCGCCCAAGCCCTGTATCGGCAAACAGGTCAATTATATCCTTCAGGCGGCAGTTCTTTTTATTAATGGCATATTCGCTGTCGCCGTCGCGGAACACGCGGCGGGTAATGCTTACTTCGTCAAAATCCAGCCCCAGGCGGTGGTCGCTGTTGTCAAAGTTCAGCGTAACTTCCGCCACGCCAAGCGCACGCCTTTTGCTGCTGCCGCTGAAAATAACGTCTTCCATTTTGCTGCCGCGCAGATATTTGGCGCTCTGTTCGCCCAGCACCCAGCGCACGGCATCGGAGATATTGCTTTTGCCGCTGCCGTTAGGGCCTACAATTGCCGTTATGCCGCTGCCAAAATCAAGTTCTATTCTGTCGGCAAACGATTTAAAGCCGTATGCCGAAAAAGATTTTAAATGCACGTAATCACCCGTTCCAAAAGTCTTAATACTTTATTTTATCATACTTTATAATATATTGTCTTGTTTATTTAAAAACTTTGACAGCTTAAGTTAATTAAGCTAAAATTAAGAAAGTAACCACAGGCAATTAATTTAAACGGAGATGAAAAAATGGACAGTTTTAAACTTATTAACGATTTTTTAACTTTTAACGGCCGTTTGGAAAAGAAGCCGTTTATAAGAAGATACTTAATTGTTTTTTTGCTGACTTATGCTCTGATGACAATCGGGCGCGCCATAAACATGCCGCTTCTTGTAGCAGCATCGTCCGTCTTTGTTATTCCGCAGATGTCGCTGGCGGTAAGGCGCTGCCATGATATCGGGCTCAGCTGGGCGAAAACAGTTCTGGTTCTCGTAGGGCTTATTATTCCGCTTGTTTCCCTCGTTTCCCTAGTTTTCCTTTGCTGGGGCAAAAGCGACCCTTACCGCAACCAGTTCGGCTGATTTAAAATTTAAAATAATTGCCGTTAACGCACAAAACCGGGCCTGCCTTCTGGCAGTACCCGGTTTTATTTTTCAGCTTATTATTTTATTTGTTCTGGTCTGCCTGAGCCTGGTCTTGCGGCGGCTGAGGCGGAACAATAGCAATATTTAAAAGCAGCGGTTTTTCGTTATTTACGGCAAAATCGGCAATTACCATCATTACTTTGCCGCCGTCAAAACCTGCACCGTAAACCAAACGGTCAACGCCAGGTCTTTTAATAACGTTAACAAGCTGTTTTTCTTTAAAAGCACCTAAATCTTTAGTAATGCTTGCTTTATATTCATTGAATTTGGTTTCATCAAAGTTAGCTTTCATGTCATCGCTTAAAATTGAAGAAACATTTTTGTAAGAAGACGCGTTCAAAAACTGATCTACCATTTTAGCTTCCGCATCAAGCACGCTGCCGTCGCTGGCGAAGCAGGCAGAAGATACGCACATTACAAGCATCATCACAATCAATAAAATTTTTTTCATTGAAGAACCTCCCTTAAATTTGTCTTTCACTATTATAGCACAAAATACCGTAAAAAAAGCAGGTGAATTCATTTTTCACCTGCTTTTCACACATTTTTTATAAACCTTTTTCAATTCTTTCCATAGCTTCAATGGTGTTTTCCCTGCTGCCAAAAGCCGTCAGGCGGAAATAACCTTCACCCATGGAACCGAAGCCTGCGCCCGGAGTACCAACAACAGCCAGTTTTTCCAGCAGATAATCGAAAAACTCCCAGGAGCCCATGCCGTTGGGGCACTGCATCCAGATATACGGGGAATGTGTGCCGCCGTAGAACTTAATTCCTTTTTTGGCAAGCGCTTCCGACATAATGCGGGCATTTTCTTTATAAAAAGCCAGCATTTCGCGGCACTGTTTCTGGCCTTCTTCGCTGAATACAGCTTCTGCGCCGCGCTGAATAATATACGGAACGCCGTTAAACTTGGTAGTCTGGCGGCGCAGCCACATTTTGTTCAGTGACATTTCCCTGCCGTCTTTGGTTTTGCGTACCAAATCATGCGGCACAATGGTATAACCGCAGCGGGTGCCGGTAAAGCCTGCAGTTTTGGAAAGAGAGCACAGTTCAATTGCACATTTTTTAGCGCCTTCAACAGCAAAAATGCTGCGCGGAATTTCAGGGTCGCTGATAAAGGATTCGTATGCGGCATCATAAAGAATAACCGCATCGTTTTTCAGCGCATAGGCCACCCATTTTTCCAGCTGTTCTTTGGTGTAAACAGCGCCGGTCGGGTTATTCGGCGAGCACAGATAAATAATATCCGCTTTTACGCTGTCATCCGGCATCGGCAGAAAATCATTTTCGGGTTTACCCTGCATGTAAATAATTTTGCGTCCGCACATTACGTTGGTATCAAGATATACCGGGTAAACCGGGTCCGGAATTAAAATTACATTGTCATTGCTGAAAATATCGGTCATATTGCCGCAGTCGCTTTTAGCGCCGTCGCTGATGAAGATTTCATCACTGGCAACGGATACGCCAAAACCAGCATAATATCTGGCAATAGCTTCGTGCAGAAAATCATAGCCCTGTTCCGGCCCGTAGCCGCGGAAGGTTTCCTTTACGCCCATTTCGGCAACCGCTTTCTGCATTGCTTCAATAACGGCAGGTGCCAGCGGCAAAGTTACGTCGCCGATACCCATTTTTATAATTTTCTTTTCCGGGTGGGCTGCCGTAAATTCTGCCACTTTATGGGCAATTTGCGAAAACAGGTAACTTTCTTTTAAATTGCAGTAATTTTGGTTAACAAAGCCATTCGTATTCCCCCATGAATAATAAATATATAAAATTTTATTTGGAAACAATTTCGTCCGGAATATCAATTACTCCGTCAAATACAAGAGTTGCAGGCCCCTTTAAAATAACGCTGTCATCTTTGCGGTAGGTTACTTTAAGTTCGCCGCCCTTGGCAATAACTTTTAATTCTTCATCACGCTTGCCGGCGTTATTAAGAGTTACGCAGGCTACCGCAACAGCGCAGGCGCCGGTGCCGCAGGCCCAGGTTTCGCCGCTGCCGCGTTCCCATACGCGGAATTTTACGGTGTTTTTATCAATTACCTGTACAAATTCGGTATTAACGCCTTCCGGGAACAGTTTGTGATGTTCAAACAAAGGCCCTAATTTTTCAAGGTCAAGGCTGTCCACATCATCAACAAAAGTTACAAAATGCGGGTTGCCCATAGATACGGCAGTACCGTTATAAACAACGTCTTCCGCAATTACAAGCCCCTGGTCAACAAATACAAAGTGGTCGCTTATCATCGGAATATCCGTGCATTTTAAAACAGGTTTGCCCATATCGACGGAAGCTTCTGCAACTTTGCCGTCTTTTAAGGTTACGTCAATAGTTTTAATGCCGGATAAGGTTTCTATCGTAAAAGTGGTTTTATCGGTTAATCCTTTATCATAAACATATTTTGCCACGCAGCGGATGCCGTTGCCGCACATTTTGCCCTCGGAAGCATCGGCGTTAAACATACGCATTCTGAAATCTGCCTTATCGGAAGGCATAATTAAAATAAGGCCGTCAGAGCCAATACCGAAACGCCTGTGGCTTACATATTCGGAAACAGCACCGGGATTGGGCACTTCTTTTTCCATGCAGTTTACATAAACATAATCATTGCCGCAGCCGTGCATTTTGGAGAATTCCATTTTCATTTTCAATTCCTCCTGTTGTAAACGGACTTATCAGTAATTAAAAACGGCGCTCAGAGCTGAACGCCGCTGTCCTCTATCAAGTATACTATGAGCATAAAATACAGTCAACTTAATAAATAGTTTTTTCTGTCTGCTCTGCAAATTTTTTAAAAGTTACAATGGTTTCGTCACGCTGCTGCTGCTCCAAATCCAGCACCTGCACATCTTTGCAGCCGCCTTCAATAAACTTATAAATAAAATCATCGCGGAAACCGATATCAGCAGCATCCTCCGCAGTATTGCCGTAATAAACCTTTTTTATATTAGCCCAGATTGTAGCCGAAAGGCACATCGGGCATGGATAACAGGAAGTATAAAGTTCGCAGCCGGTTAAATCGAAGGTTTTTAAATTACGGCAGGCATCGCGGATAGCCTGCATTTCCGCATGGCAGGTAGGGTCATTATTTTTTAATACTTCGTTATGGCCGGTGCCTACTATAACTCCGTCTTTAACAATAACAGCGCCAAACGGTCCGCCGTCCTTGCTAATAATGTTCTTTTCCGCTTCAGCAACCGCTTTTAACATAAATTCATGCATTTTTGCGTTCTCTCCTGTTTGTACATTTTCCTGCGCCCAGCAAAAATTGGTCATTCCAAGCATTAATAAAAGTACCGCCAAAAATTTTTTCATAAGCAAGCCTCCGCTCTTTAATTGCTGCGTTCAGCAAATTTAGCCTTCATAATTTTCTTATAGGCTTCAACGCCGGGCTGGTCAAAAGCATCTACATTGGCAAGTTCACCTTCATAAGCCACGCTGAGCATTAAAAAGTAGAACAGCTCGCCTAAATGATAGGCATTCATTTCCGGCAGAACATAACGCGCATTAAAACGTTTGTCGCTGTTCAAGGCTTCCGCATTGGAATCAAGAGCCATTGCCAGCGCATCGGACATATTCAGCCCATTATACTTTTTAAACGCAGGTTCTTCAAAGGGCATGCCAAGCACAATATCGCCAGGCATATTTTTTATCTGCAAAAACTGTACAACTTTATTGCGTATGCCATCCTGATGCAGCTGTGTCTGCGCGTGCATATCGGTTGTGCCTACGGCAGGCACCGGAGTGCGTCCGTAATAAACTATTTCTCCGTTTCTGTTGTGCTTTTTGCCGAGCGATTCGGCCAAAAGCTGTACATACCACTGCCCCAGCGACCCTAAACGCTCGCCGTAGCCCATAAACACTTCTATGTGGCAGCCGTACCTTTCAGAAGCAATATATTTTAATGCGGCATTCATCAGAGCCGGATTGGCGTACATATCATCTGTGCGGCAGGCTTCTTCCATCTCTCCCGCACCTTTAAGCAGTTCTTCCACGTTCATGCCGATAGCGGCAGCCGTAACAAGCCCTGGGTCTGTAAGCACGCTGAAACGCCCGCCAATGCCGTTTTTAATATCAAAGCACCGCCAGTCATGTTTCTGTGCCAGCGCAAACAGCGGCGAACCGGCTTCGGGATTACGGTCTGTAACGGCGGTAACTTCGGTATCGAACATAACACTTTTATTACACGCTTCATAAAAATAAATAAATGAAGCCAGCGTTTCGAGCGTTGAACCGGATTTGGAAATCGGCACCAGCATTACCTTAAAGCGTTTTTTCTTAGGCCAGGCATGTACCGACCAGTAACGCAGCTCATTCATAATTTCTTCGCACTGGCCTGCGTCCAAATTGTTGCCGGAAAAATAGATGCGCGGATATCCGTTGCGGCGTTTTTCACCCATAGAGTTCCAGCTCGGCCCGGCACCAATATCAAACAATACCTTATTGCCCAAATACGAGCCGCCAACGCCTAAAAATACAACCGCATCAACATTCGTGCGCAAATAATCGCCAAAATCTTTTAATTTCTGCAAAGATACCGGCGTATTGGGATTGCCGTTTTTTACTTCCGGCAAACGCGTAAAATATACGGGTTCAGGCGTGCCATCTTTTGAAAGATGGTTATAGGCCGTGCCGCTGACGCGCATTTCGTTAACTGCGTCACGGGCTTTTTGCATGGCAGTTTTCATTTCCTGCAAATCTTCTGTTTTAATTCTGCCTTCACCCAACATGTTGGTATAATCAAAAACAAAACCGCTGTTTAAAACAAGCTTATTTGCAAATTCCACGTACTCACCATCCGTAAAGTTATTTTTGTGCTACACGTACTTCAAACATTCGCTGCCACGGCAGATTAAACTTATATTCGTCAACGGTTTTTCCGTCATAAGCGGCGCTGCGGTATTTTTCATTTCTTTTGCAATCATCTTTTCTGCCGCTACAAGCTGCTCGCTGTTAAGCCCGCTGTTCGGCCAGTGGTTGGGCCAGATTAATCCTGCCGATACTTTCATGCGTACATTGGCCTGATAAGCCCAGTCATCAAGATAACGTATATTAAGCAGATTATCTTTGCCCGCTTCCGTCATACTCGGAGCCAAAAGCCCCTGCGACAGAGCAAAGCCGATAGTATTTCCTGCAGTGTTCCAGCCGCCGTAAGCTGCTACCCTGTAAGCCTTGCCTTCATTAAAAAGTTCTTTTACCAGCGCATTATCCGCGCCGTTGCCATAGGCAATATCGGCAACCGCAACAGGCTTATTCTGCTGCATAAAATAATCCAGTTTTTTTCATAAAGCGTTCCTGCTGTCTTGTTACGGTACCGTTATTCGAAGGTGCCGAAGCCTCAAGCGTTACTCCGCTTGCAGGCGTGTTTACCAAAAGCACCATATCCGCACGGTGCAGATATTTTGTAGGCCAGCCGCCAACGGCGTGAATATGTTCATTTACGCTTATATCAACGGGGTCATCTTCATACGAAGGAATGGTATTTTTGCCTTTGCCATCGCCATATGCTGCAAAAACCATAGGAATATCATAACTCAAACGGTTTGCAGCCCTGTTTAAAAAGCACCATGCCAAGCTGGTCGGCACCGGCAAAAAAGCGGATGCGTTCTTTCGGCAGCTCGCTTACAAGAATGCCCATTTTGCGTGCTTCCTTATGTGCCTGTGAAAACTGTGCCGTATCGTCGCGGCCAATCAGCATGTAATCAAAGTCGCCGCTTTCCACACCATGCAGTAAAAGTTCCGTCATTTCAATATTCAAGGCACGGCGTTTCATATTATCGGCGCGCACCTCAGCCGGAATTTCTTTTCTCAGGCGTTTTAAATCTTTGCGTTCACGCCTTGTAATCTCTTTTAAATCTTCCCTGTCTTCAAGCTCGCCAAGCTGAAAAATGCGGCTGCCCCATTCGGCATAATAAGGAGGTTCCACCGGTACAGCACTGGCACGCGGCGAACGCATAATGGTTGTAAAAACATAAACCAGCGGGTCGCCGCCAAGGTCTTTTAAGCTTACAAGGCGTTCGGCACGTTCTTTTAAAACTTCGCGGTCAATATGGTGCGTGCGCGAATCCACAAGCCCGCCGTACAGCATGGCGTCAGATGACACAATAACGGCATTCGCCAGCGGCGCACGTTCTGCCAGCCATTCATACAGCTTATCCGGATTGCCGCTGCGGTGATTGGAAGCAATATATTCTTCCGGCGGCGTTTCCACGTTCCAGCCTGCTGCCTGCATGCTGTTTACGGAATACTCCAGGCATACCGGGCGGTTATCGAGCGGCACAAATAAAATAGTGCCCCTGCCTGCCGCTCCTGCCGTATTTAAAAGCGTTAAAAATAATATGCAGCATATAAAAGAAAGTAATTTTCTTAACATTGGCAAAATCCTTTCGGGTTATATATAAAAAATCTCCTGCTGTAAAATTCTACAAGCAGGAGAAAAATCCTTTAAGTTTTTACTGTTTGCCTAAATTAAAGCGGCTTAAAAAGTCCTTGGTGCGCTGGTTTTTAGGCGCAGAGAAAATTTCTTCCGGACTGCTTTCTTCTGCGATAACACCCTGGTCAATGAAAATTACTCTCGAAGATACATCACGCGCAAAAGCCATTTCATGCGTTACAATTACCATCGTCAGGCCTTCGTCGGCAAGCTCTTTCATTACAGCCAAAACTTCGCCAACCATTTCAGGGTCAAGCGCCGAAGTAGGTTCGTCCATTAAAAGCACTTCCGGTTCAAGCGCCAGAGCACGGGCAATAGCAACACGCTGTTTCTGCCCGCCGGAAAGCTGATGCGGTTTGGCATTAATGTAACTTGCCATACCTACATGTTCCAAATACTTCATTGCCGTACTGTGCGCCGTGTCCTTATCTTTGCCGAGCACTTTAACCTGCCCAACCATGCAGTTTTCAAGCACGGTCATATTATTGAACAGGTTGAACTGCTGAAATACCATACCTACTTTGGTACGGTACAAAGCAAGGTTTTTAAAGCTTTCCAGTACATTTTGCCCGCGGTAGGCAATAACGCCGCCTGTAGGCTGCTCCAAAAAGTTAACGCATCTGATAAGCGTGGATTTACCGCTGCCGGAAGGACCGATAATACAAACAACGTCACCTTTTTTTACATCAAAACTGATGCCTTTTAAAATTTCACGTTCACCGAACTGTTTTTTTAAATCCTGAACGGACAACAGCAATTCTTTTTCGTCTGCCATTTCTGTTACCGCCCTTTCTTGTTAGTTACCTGAAAATGGCCGCACGGGTCAGCCATAGGGTCATATTCTACCAGCTGATAGTCTTTCGGACCGTCCATTTTGCTTTCCAGCCAGCGTAAAATTCTGGAAGCCGTAAAAGTCATAATAAAATAAATTACGCAGGTAATGAAGAAAATTTCAAAGTATCTGTAATAAACGCCTGCCGCCGATTTAGAAGCAAAATAAAGCTCTGTAACGGAAATAACGTTCAATACGGAAGTATCTTTAATATTGATAATAAGGTTGTTGCCAATCTGCGGCATAATATTGCGCAGAGCCTGCGGCAAAACTACATAGCGCATGGTCTGGAAATGGTCCATACCGATGGCAACGGCAGCTTCGCGCTGGCCTTCATCAATTGATTCAATGCCGCCGCGCACAGTTTCTGCCATGTACGCACCGGTATTAATGGAAACAACAAGGAAACCGGCAAACATTGCCGACATATCAATATCAAACAGGCTCATCGCACCATAATATACAACCATTGCCTGTACTATCATTGGTGTACCGCGAAAAATTTCTACGTAAGAAGATAAAACGGCTTTCAAGCCTTTAACAAGTGCCTGTTTAAAAGAACTGCCGTTGGGGTCTTCGGGAATTGTCTGGCAGATGCCTACTGCAAGACCGATTACACAGCCGATAAAAGTACCAACCAGTGCCAAAAGAAGGGTTACGCCTGCGCCCTGCAAAAGAGTGGCGCCGTATTCATTCAGCAGAAAAACTACCCACGAAAAGAAAGAATCGGGCATTGTAGCCATAATTTAACCACCTAACATTAAGTCATTAATACAATCGAAATAAATACGGAAAGAAGGGGACGGATTAAACCGGCCCCTTAAAAAGCATAAGTTAAATATTATTTTGCCAGCGGCTGTTTCTGAATAGCTTCATCCATCATTTTATCGAAATCAGCAGGGGTCATTTTGCCAAGAACTGCGTCCATAGCGTCTTTCAGTTCTTTGTTGCCTTTTTAATGGCAATGCCGATTTCAACATCTTCTTTAGAAGTTTTAAAGCCTTTGTCTTCCGGGAACTGGAGAACGGTCAGTTCTGGGTTTGCAAAAGCAGCAGCTTTGGCAGTCGGGATATCGGTTACGATAAGGTTGCATTTACCGGAGGTTAAAGCAACAATCATGCCCGGTACATTGTCGATAGCAGGCAGTTTGTTAACTTCCGGAACCTGGTCAATCTGGTCATACCAGATGGTGTTCAGCTGGCTGGTAGCAGTTGCGCCGCGCAGCTCTTCAACGCTGCTTGCCTTTGCCTGCGGGGTGTCTTTTCTAACCAGTGCAACTACATTTGCATAATAATACGGTTTGGTAAAGTCTACAGACTGTTTGCGTTCGGAGGTAATGGACATACCTGCGATGGCAGCGTCAATTTTGCCGCTTACAACAGCCGGTGCAAGACCGTCCCATTCAATTTTCTGAATTTCCAGTTCAGCGCCCATGGAGTCGGCAAGTTTTTTAGCCATCATTACGTCATAGCCATAAGCATATTCGTTGCTGCCCGCAATTTTTACGGCACCGCCATCCGCACTGTTCTGAGACCAGTTATAAGGAGCGTAAGCACATTCCATGCCTACTTTCAAAACTTTTTTGTCTGATGCTTTATCGCCGCCGCAGCCTGCAACAAAAATCATTGAAGCTGCCATTACGCCGGCAACAGCACAAAGAGCCAATTTTCTTAAATTCATATCAAACAGCACCTTCCTCTAAAAACATTATGAGATAATTTTACCTTTAGATTACAAATATGTCAATCAGGTAAAATCAGTTTTACATTTTTATAATATTATTTTACGTAATTATTCATGCTGTTGTCTTTAAGAATAACGTCGTGTGCGCCGCCTTCAACAATGGAAGTTGCAGATACCAGCGTAATTTTTGCTTTGGCCTGCAGTTCGGGGATATTAAGCGCGCCGCAGTTGCACATGGTGGAACGTACTTTGTTAAGGGTAAGGGTTACGTTGTCTTTCAGGCTGCCTGCATACGGAACATAGGAATCCACGCCTTCTTCGAAGGAAAGCTTCTGCGCGCCGCCCAGGTCGTAGCGCTGCCAGTTGCGGGCACGGTTGCTGCCTTCGCCCCAGTACTCTTTCATGTAGTTGCCGTTGATGTTAACTTTGTTGGTCGGGCTTTCATCAAAACGTGCAAAGTAACGGCCCAGCATCAGGAAGTCTGCGCCCATTGCCAGCGCAAGAGTCATGTGGTAATCGTAAACAATGCCGCCGTCGGAGCAGATAGGTACATAGATACCGGTTTCTTTATAATATTCGTCACGTGCTTTGGCAACTTCAATTACAGCAGTTGCCTGGCCGCGGCCGATACCTTTTTGTTCACGGGTAATGCAGATGGAACCGCCGCCGATGCCAACTTTTACAAAGTCAGCGCCGCATTCGGCAAGGAAACGGAAGCCTGCTGCGTCAACTACGTTGCCTGCGCCAACTTTTACGCTGTCGCCGTAATGTTCGCGAATCCATGCCAGAGTGATTTTCTGCCATTCGCTGTAACCTTCGGAAGAGTCGATGCAAAGTACGTCAACGCCTGCGTTAACCAGTGCCGGTACGCGTTCTGCATAGTCGCGGGTGTTAATGCCTGCGCCTACGATATGGCGTTTTTTGCTGTCCAGAAGTTCCAGCGGATATTCTTTGTGGGTTGCATAATCTTTGCGGAATACCATGTACAAAAGACGGCCTTCGTCATCAATAATCGGCAGGGTATTCAGTTTGTTTTCCCAGATGATGTCGTTGGCTTCCTGCAAAGTGGTTTCTGCCGGAGCGGTAATCATTTCGCTGATAGGAGTCATGAATTCTTTAACTTTGGTATTCAAATCCATGCGGCTAACGCGGTAGTCACGGCTGGTAACAATGCCTTCCAGCTTGCCGTTAACGGTGCCATCGCTGGTAACGGCAACAGTGCTGTGGCCGGTTTTTTCTTTCAGGGCAATAATATCAGCCAGGGTGCTGTCCGGGCGGATGTTGGAATCGCTGCTTACAAAACCTGCACGGTGGGTTTTAACTCTTTCAACCATTGCAGCTTCGTCTTCAATGGACTGGGAACCGTAAATAAAGGAAATGCCGCCTTCTTTGGAGAGGGCAACTGCCATTTTATCATCAGATACAGACTGCATGATAGCGGAAACCAGCGGAATGTTCATGGTAATAGCAGGTTCTTCGCCTTTTTTGAATTTAACAAGCGGAGTTCTCAAATCTACATTTGCGGGAACACATTCGCTGGAAGAATAACCGGGAACTAAGAGATATTCACTAAAAGTATGTGCGGGTTCATCGTAATAAAATGCCATTTTCATCCATCCTTTGCTTAAAATTTTATTTTTATGTATAAATTATTAACCGGTTAGGTGTATACAAAATGTCCCGGCGCATAAAGCGCAGGGACAAAATTTTATTTTTTCAATGCACGCCAGGCAATATCTTTGCGGTACTGCATATCTTTAAAGCTGATAACGGAAGCTGCTTTATAAGCACGTTCCTGCGCATCGGCAATATCCTTGCCTACTGCCGTAACGCCAAGCACACGCCCGCCTGCCGTTACCACGCTACCGTCGCTGATTTTCGTTCCGGCATGGAACACAACGGTTTCCGGCATTTTGCCTGCTTCGTCAAGGCCGCTGACAGGATAGCCCTGCGCATAATGTTCCGGGTAACCTCCGGAAGCAAGCACTACGCACACGGCGGCTTTATCGTGCCAGCCTATGCTTACCTTATCAAGCCCGCCTGTTGCGCAGGCCAGCATAATTTCAGCAAGGTCGCCGTCCAGAAGCGGCAACACAACCTGTGTTTCCGGGTCGCCGAAACGGCAGTTAAATTCTACAACTTTAACCTCATCGCCGCAAACCATCAGGCCTGCATACAGGCAGCCTTTATAAGTTCTGCCTTCTGCCTTCATGGCTGCAACAACAGGTTTTAAAATCTTTTCAACAGCGCGCAGGCGCAGGATATCGGTTAAAACCGGAGCCGGTGCATAAGTGCCCATGCCGCCGGTGTTGGGGCCTTTATCGCCGTCAAAAGCGCGTTTGTGGTCCTGGGAAGCAATCATCGGCACAATGTGCTCGCCGTCGGTAAACGCCAGAAGCGATGCTTCTTCGCCCTGCATAAATTCTTCGATAACAACGCGTGCACCCGCGCCGCCGAATTTATGCTGCTCGCCCATCATTTCGTCAATTGCTTCGTATGCTTCCGCTTCGGTCATGGCAACTACCACGCCTTTGCCCGCAGCAAGCCCGTCCGCCTTAATAACAATCGGCGCGCCTTTTTCCTTAACATAGGCTTTGGCGGTTTCCAAATCTTCGCAAACTTTAAAGAAAGCCGTCGGGATATTGTACTTGGCCATTAAATTCTTGGCAAATGCCTTGCTGCCTTCAAGTTCTGCCGCCGCTTTGGAAGGGCCGAACACAGCAAGCCCTCTTGCAGCAAAAACATCGGCAATACCGGCAACCAGAGTTGCCTCAGGGCCTACAACAGTTAAATCAATGCCGTGTTCTTCGGCAAAATCTGCAACACTGTCAAGGTCATTTAAGTTAAGTTCAACACATTCGCATTTTTTTACAGCGGCAATTCCTGGATTGCCGGGCGCTGCAAAAATCTTTTCAACCTGCGCGCTCTGCGCAAGTTTCCATGCCAGTGCATGTTCACGTCCGCCGCTGCCAATAAGTAATATCTGCATGATGCTTCTCCTTATTTGCCTTCGGCAAGCTGTTTGGTCAAATATGCGCTGATAGCCGCATCATATTCGGAAGTATGTGTAAATGCTTCTTTGGCCAGAGTTTTGCGGGTTTTCATATCGGCATCGCCATGCTGCTGCAGCATGGCAATCAGGCTGCTGTAACGAGCCGGGTTGGTAATAATAATAACGTCGCGGAAGTTCTTGGCTGCCGCCCTTACCATTGCCGGGCCGCCGATATCAATGTTTTCAATGGCTTCGGCTTCGGTTACGCCGGGTTTGGCAATAGTTTCCCTGAACGGGTAGAGGTTTACAACAACAAGGTCAATCGGTTTAATGCCGTGTTCTTCCATGGCTTTTACATGTTCCGGGTTGCTGCGTACAGCAAGAATGCCGCCATGAATCTTCGGGTTCAGGGTTTTTACCCTGCCGTCCATAATTTCCGGAAAACCGGTTACGTCACTAACATAAGTTACAGGAATGCCTGCGTCCTGCAAAGCTTTCATGGTACCGCCGGTAGAAATAATTTCCACGCCGATATCATGCAGAAACTGCGCCAGTTTAACAATGCCGGTTTTGTCGGATACGCTTAAAAGAGCTCTTTTTATTCTCATTTTCATTCACCCCACTACCGGAAGCACCTTTACGTGCCTTCCTTCTATTTGCAGCCTGCCCTCACTCCACAGCCTTACGGCTTCGGGCAATGCTTTGTGTTCCTGTTCCAAAATTCTGTCTGCCAGCGTGTCATGCGTGTCATCGTCAAGCACGGGTACTGCCTTTTGCAGAATAATCGGGCCGCTGTCGGTGCCTTCATCTACAAAATGTACTGTGCAGCCGGCAATTTTTACGCCGTAATTAAGCGCCTGGCCCTGCCCGTCAAGTCCGGGAAAACTCGGCAGAAGCGCCGGGTGGATATTAACGATTTTATGGTGCCAGTGCCCTACAAATTCCGGGCTTAAAATACGCATAAAGCCTGCCAGCACAACAAGTTCCGCGCCGGCTGCTTCCAGCACGCCGGTAATTTTATTTTCAAATTCTTCTTTGGAAGCACATTCTTTGCGGTCAATGGCAACAGCCTTAATACCCGCTTTTTCTGCGCGTTCCAAAGCAAAGGCGTCCTTTTTGTCGCTGATAACAACTGTAATTTCAACATTAAGCGTCCCTGCGGCAATCTCATCCATCAGGGCCTGCAAATTGCTGCCCCTGCCGCTAACAAGCACGCCGATTTTGCGCTTACTCACCGAAAACGCCGCCTTTCAGCACAGCCTTGCCGCTGCCTTCTATAATAGTACCGAGTTCGTAGAAGGTTTCACCGGCATTTTTCAGGTGTTCGCGTACAGCGTCAGCTTCTTCCGGAGCAACTACCAGCACCATGCCTACGCCCATATTAAAGGTGCGGTACATTTCATGCCAGTCAACATTACCCCATTCCTGCAATTTTTTAAATACAACAGGAACTTCCCACGCGCCTGCGTTAACGTCTGCGTCGCAGTTTTCCGGCAAAATGCGCGGAATATTGTCATAAAAACCGCCGCCGGTAATATGTACCATGCCATGCAGGTTGAATTTTTCAATCAGCGGCAGGCATACACGCGGATAAAGGCGGGTCGGTTTCAGAAGTTCTTCGCCCAAAGTAGTGCCGAATTCTTCAACCGGGGTATCCATGGTAAAGCCCATTACGTCAAAACAGATTTTGCGCACCAGCGTAAAGCCGTTGGAATGTACACCGGCAGAAGGCAGGCCCAAAAGCACGTCGCCCGGTTTAACTTTTTCGCCGGTAATCATTTTGCTTTTTTCTACCACGCCTACGCAGAAGCCTGCAATATCGTATTCGTCCTTGCCGTACAAATCGCTCATTTCGGCAGTTTCGCCGCCAATCAGCGCGCAGCCGGATTCTTTGCAGGCGTTGGCAACGCCCTTAACAATCTGGGCAACCTTTTTTGCTTCCAGAGTTTCAATGGCGATATAATCGAGGAAGAACAGCGGTTCAGCGCCCTGTACGAGAATATCGTTTACGCACATGGCAACGGCGTCCTGGCCGATGGTATCATGTTTGTCAGCCATAAAAGCCAGTTTCAGTTTGGTGCCTACACCGTCAGTGCCGCTAACCAGAACCGGTTCTTTGTATTTGCCGCTGTTTAAGGCAAACAAACCGCCGAAACCGCCAATATCGCCGATAACTTCGGGACGGTAAGTAGCCTGTACACTTGCTTTCATCAGTTCAACGGCTTCATTGCCGGCATCAATATTTACACCGGCATCTGCATAAGTAAGTTGTTTCTTGGTTTCTTCGCTCATCATCGTCCTCCTGTATCAGCCTTCGTTTTCAAAAATATATTTAGAACCCTGCCTCAGGGTTTCTTCCGCATTATCCGGGTATTGGGCATTAAAGCAAGCATAGCACATTCCTTCGGGGTCCATGCAGTCCAAAGAACGCTTCAGGCCTTCCAGAGAAATGTAATGCAGCGAATCTGCGCCGATATACTGGCGGATTTCTTCTTCCGTATGGGTAGAAGCAATCAGTTCCTTGCGCACGCTGGTATCAATGCCGTAATAGCACGGGTCGGTTACCGGCGGGGAGCTGATGCACATATGCACCTCACGCGCACCGGCATCTTTTAACAGTTTTACTATTTTGCCGCTGGTTGTGCCGCGCACAATGCTGTCATCAACTACAACAACTGATTTGTCCTTAATAACGCTTTCCACCGGGTTAAGCTTAAGCCTTACGGCGTTAAGGCGCTGTTTTTGCGTAGGCTGAATAAACGTCCTGCCTACATAGCGGTTTTTGGTTAAACCTTCCATAAACGGCACGCCGGATTCCAGACTGTACCCTACTGCTGCTGCCGTGCCGGAGTCCGGAACGGAAATTACAATATCAGCCTTGATATCTTTTGTTTCTTTGGCAAGTTCCCTGCCCATATTGATGCGCGCCTGGTAAACGGACTGTTTGTCGATAACGCTGTCGGTACGCGCAAAATAAACATATTCAAATACACAGTGCGCACGTTTGGCAGGCATGTTTTCTGCCCAGCGGCTGCTTTTCGGCTCATCGTGGTCATTTTCAAATACCAGCATTTCGCCCGGTTCAACGTCGCGTACAAATTCGGCGCCAACAAGGTCAAACGCACAGGATTCGGAAGCCACAACCCATCCGCCATCCATTTTGCCAATCGCCAGCGGGCGGAAGCCGTACTGGTCACGCACGGCAATAAGTTTGTTGTCGGTCATAACCAAAATGCCGAAAGCGCCTTTAATGGTGTTTGCCGCTTCGGCAACACGTTCTTCAATAGTTTTTTTACGGCTGCGGGCAATGAGGCTTACAACAACTTCCGTATCAACCGTTGTCTGGAAAACCGTGCCTTCCAGAGCCAGGCGTTTGCGCAGTTCCGCCGCGTTGGTAAGGTTGCCGTTATGCGCCAGCGCGAGGTTGCCGCCGTCAAAATAAACACGCAGCGGCTGAATATTGTATTCCATGCTGGAACCGGTGGTGGAATAACGCACATGCCCGATGGCAATATGCCCTTCCAATCCGTCAACGCCGCCTTTAAAAACATCGGCCACAAGGCCCATGCCTTTTTTGCCTTCCATATGAGTGCCGTCGGTAGCTACAATGCCGCAGCTTTCCTGTCCACGGTGCTGCAAAGCATACAAACCCCAGTAAGTATTCAGCGCCACATCGTCATTATGGGAATAAATGCCGAATACGCCGCACTCCTCATGCATTTTATCATCCTGAAAATCAATGCCAGACATTCTCTGCTCCTTTTCTGCTGCCGCAATTACTGTTCGGATGCACGCAGTGCAGCCAGTTTTTCACCTTTGGCCTTTACTTCTGCTTTCATCTTTTCACGGTCTTCGGCCAGCTTTTCAACAAGTTCCGGATATTTGGTTGCCAGAATCTGTACGGCAAACAGCGCTGCGTTTTTGGCACCGTTAATTGCCATGGTTGCAACCGGAATACCGGAAGGCATCTGTACAAAGCTCAGTAACGAATCCATACCGTTTAAGGGAGTGGCATTAATGGGTATGCCAATTACCGGCAGTGTTGTAAATGCTGCAATAACACCGCCAAGATGCGCTGCTGCACCTGCTGCGGCAATAATTACCTCAACGCCGCGTTCACGCGCGCCTGCCGCAAACTCATGAACCATTTCGGGGGTGCGGTGTGCAGAAGCAACTACAACTTCCACTTCAACGCCAAAACTTTTTAAAGTTTTTTCTGCCGGTTCAAGCACCGGCCAGTCAGAATTGCTGCCCATAATAATTGCAACTTTCATTATCCCACTGCCTTTCAATAAAAAATAAAGCCCGGCATAAAAGTTTCATTGTGCTGTTCAACCAACTACAATTTCTCCGGGCATCGTTACGTAAAGAATATTATTAATTTATTTTACCAATCTGTGCCCTTTGTGTCAATAAATTTACACATTTTTGCTGTTATTTGCTTTTTTCGGTTTCATAGGGCCAGGCACTCATACTTCCTTCAAGACTCTGAACGTTTTTATAGCCCTGGGCGCGCAGCATGGTTTCGGCTTCATAGCCGCGCAGGTCAATCTGGCAGCTGCATACAAGCCGTGCATCCTTATCGGGCAAAACATTGCAGCATTCGCTGCGCACTTCATCCAAAGGCAGGTTTACAATATTGCAGCAGCCTGCTATATGGCAGTTTTTAAATTCGCCGGGCGTACGCACATCAACCAAAGTATAAGTTTCGCTTTTGCGCAGTTCTTTAAATTCCTTCGGGTTAATGCTGCGCAGCCTGCCTTCAATTTTATTCAGCAGCACGTTGGCAGCCGTGGCAATATTGTCAATCGGGCCGTTAAACGGCGGCGCATAGCCAATGTCAAACTCACTCAAATCTTCAAGCGCCGCGCCCATGCTGATAGCGGCAACAAGTGTGTCGATGCGCTTATCAACGCTTTGCCCTACCGCCTGCACGCCGATAACCTTATGAGTGTTCCTGTCGGCGAACAGTTTAAGCACCAAACGCCCTGCCCCCGGCATATAAGCAAGCCTGTCATTGCCGGGAACGATTACGGATTCAAAATCAATTCCTGCCGCTGCGGCAGTTTTTTCGTTAAGTCCCGTACTGCCTGCTTCCACGCCCGGCATACGGCACAGCCCCGTGCCCAAAACGCCGGGGTATTTTACCATATCGCCGCAAATATTATCGGCAATAATGCGTCCGTGCTTGTTGGCAGTGCTACCCATCGGTGCAAAAATTTTAGCCCCGCTTACACGGTGAGTATTTTCCGCACAGTCGCCGCCAGCATAAATGCAGGGGTCGCTCGTCTGCATATATTTGTTAACGGCAATCGCACCGCTCGGGCCAATGGCAAGCCCTGCTTCACGTGCCAGTTCAACATTCGGGCGCACGCCAACGGCTACAATTACCATCTGCGCCGGAATTGTGCGCTTGTCCGTTTTAACGGCGGCAACATGCCCCTCGCCTTCAAACGCTACTGTTTTTTCTTCAAGATATAAATTTATACCGGCAGCGGCAACAGGTTTTGCGGCAAGTTCCGCCATTTCCAAATCAAGCATCTGCGGCAGAATGCGGTTCTGCATTTCCACAACGCTTACCTTCACGCCTATTTTGTTAAACTCCTCCGCCAGTTCCATGCCGATAAAGCCCGCGCCTACTATAACAACATCCGTAACATTATGGGCGGCAATTTCTTCTTTAACTTTTAAAACTTCCCACGGGAACCAGAAGTTATGAATGCCTTCCAAATCAGCCCCCGGCACCGGCAGGCGCACCGGCGTTGCCCCAGTGCCAAGCACAAGCACATCGTAAGGCATTTCTGTAACTTCGCCGGTTTTCCTGTTCAGCACAGTAACCGTTTTTGCCGCGCGGTTAATCTTCTGCGCCTCGTGCCCTGTTAAAACATCAATGCCCTTAACTTTTTTAAAGTAATCTACATCGCGCGCAATGCCCTGCGGCGTATGCGTAAATTTATTAAAATTTTTAACTTCGTCACCAATATAATAGGGAAAACCGCACGCACCGTAACTTACAAGTTCTCCGCGCTCAATAACCGTAATTTCCGCATCTTTATCCCTGCGGCGCAGGCGCGAAGCAGTTTTCATTCCCGCCGCCACACCACCGATAATTAAAACTTTTTTGCCCATATACTTCCGCTCCTTCCGTTTACAAATCCTATGATTTCCAAGACTGTCAGTCATATCAATATCATAATCACCTGCAAACTCATGCAGCAAATTAGCTTTTGGCATAAATTATACCACTGTCGCCAATCTCTTTGCCTATGTTAAATCCAATTCTTCCAAGTACACTAGCTATACCGCTTTGGTCAACTTGTATATCATTGCTTGTTTCGTATTCATCTCCGCCGAAATAACCAACTGTCAACTGCGCCTGCGGTTCAATATACCAACCAGAACTTAAATTATTTTTTACGGCCATATTCTGCGCTTAAAGATATACCATTATTTTTATATTCACCACTAATTTCGTTACCACAAGTATCATATACATTAAAATCATTATCCATATTAGCAAATTTAAATACTAAATCAAGATAATGCCCACTGCTGTAAATATCAGTGTTATAAAAACTTAATGATTTGCTATGATTTTCGCCGCTGCCAGTATCATAACTGCTGTTGCCATCTGTATAGCTTAATGCAGCGCCTGTATAACGTGTTACATCTTCTGTCTTTTTTTCGTTACCTGGTCATAACCAAGTTCATAAGAAGTATATTGATTTTCAAAAAGCTGCGTTATCATCACGGCTTATTTTGCTGCCATGTACACGGAACCATGCACCCTGTTCATCTCCACCGTTATTACGCAACTCACCCATGCGGCGCATAAGCTGGTCATTTTCGGCACGCCAAGTATGATAATTAAGTGAATTTGCTCCAAGAATAGCATCAACAGATGTGGTACTTTTATTTTTCGTCCTGTTTAATATCTTTTAAATACCAATCCGTATTATATCCGTCCGTTACTTCTTCTCCATTAGTTACATCTTTTCTTCCAATTTCATAAGTATTCCAAAACAGCGCACCTTCACTGTCTTTTTTGCTTTAAATTCCCCTTGTTCATCTTTTTACGCTTACTAAAATGCTTCCTTCAGCACCATCAGTGGATTTGCCAATATTATTCAAAGTAATATACTGCGTACCGTTATGAGTCCCATCTACATATATACGGTCGCTATTATTTGCGTTAGTACTTGCATCAATATTCATATTGATAATGCCATCATTGCCGCTTAAGCTTTTTGCATTTAAAGTGCGGAAACTTGCTGCATTTCCATTATTATAAGTCATATCAAGCACTGCGTTCTCAGATAATGTCAAATCTGTAACTTCTGTACTGTCAGTCATATTCCACTTTGCTCCATTGGCAAAGTTTAAATTAATTTCGCTATCTGATTTTTCAAATCCATTTTCATTACCAAATTCATTTACTCCAGTAAAAATAAGATTCTGAATTTAAAAAGATTAACACTAATAATATTTTGTGTTGTATCAGAATCAATAGCAGTATCATAAGCATCACCAAAACCTTAGCTGCATTAGTTTTGCCAACTACTATGTTACCATCGAGCTGTACATTTGCGTTTACATCTTTTGTAGAATTTACAAAGATTTCCGAACCATTACCACTTGTATTGCCAACCGCATTTAACACAATTCTGCCATTAGCTTTTAAACCTTTCTCATAATTTAATGTACTCCCCAGCACGTGCTAAAGCAGATATTTCTACCGCACCATCATCTGCTTGCGTATCATAAACTACATCTCCTTTAAACGTACTATTAGAAAACCAATAATTATAACTACCTATTGACTCGACCTTTTCGCCAGTTGAATATGTTTTTATGGAAGCAGTATTAAAGGTAGACTTTCCTATATAATACATATATGTGCCATAGTTTGAAACAGAATTAGGAAATTCTTGTAAATCAGTTTTATTTTCATAACCTTTGGCTCCAGAAGCAGTAATATCAAGATGACCGCTAACAGTAATTACATCATCAGTTTTATAACTTGAATCTTTTAAATTTATACCGACAGAATTATTACCACCTTCTGTAGTAATACTTAAATTACCATCAAAATTTAACTTTGCTGTTTCATCTCTATATCTAAAATCATATTTTTGGTCACTATACTGATTTGAAATACCATATGTATAATACGGAGCATTTTTTACAACAATTGTTGTATCTCCACCTACTGTCAAATTTGCATTGTCATTAGCCAATATACCCATTGAACGATTACCATCTAACATAGTTATATTTAAATTTCCGTTAAAATTCGCACTACTGTTTTCATCGGTTATTTCTATTCCCATTTGAGCATTCATGCCATAATCAAGATCTAAATCATTATTTTCTATAAGGCTATCATAATCGTCAGTATGAGTATAATTATCGACTAATATATTTGTTTCCCCATTCACTAATTATTGAACCAGCATTCTGAAGATATATCCCTCTTCTTCTGCTGCCTGAATCACTTTTGCTTCCCGGCCATGGTGCCGGAATTATATTAATGTCTAATTTTTTATTTACCGTTAGTACGTTATTATTCCAAACTAAAACACCAGTATTTATATTAATTGTATTCTCGTAACCTTTGTCTTTATAATTATTATCATAAATATCACCAGTTGCATCTACATAAATTCAAAAATTGCAATATTAAAACAAAAAGAACAGCAAAAAACGCTTTTTGAACACTCTGAATAATCGTTTTTGCTGTTCTGATACTAACACTATATAGTATAAAATTTTTATACGGGAAATCTTACACTCAAAGTTAAACGGGGTGTACTGCGAAACTGCGTAAAAAACTGGGCGGTTTAGGGGAGAGTCCGGTGCCGCGCCGGACGGAATCGGATGAGCCGCAGCATTTTTAACGGGTCAAAGCCTGCGCTCCTGGCCGTCTTTAAGTATTTTATTGCCACGGCAACAATTTTTCTTGCCGAGAATCGTATGTACAATAAGCTTTCAGGCGGTAAAGCCTGCGCTTGCATATCCACGGCTTCGTCGCTGGCGGTAAGCGTCATATCAAGCTGTTTTTGCAGCCTGTCGCTGAGCTCTTTAAGGATGAGTTTAACAATATCCTTAATCTGTTCTTCCTGCAAAGCCTTAAATACTACAATATCGTCAACACGGTTCAAAAATTCCGGGCGGAAGAAACGCATCAGCATGCTCTGTACTTCTTCGCGTGTTACTTCGCCTTTTTTCTGCATAATTTCGGCAGAACCGAGGTTGCTGGTCATAATAATCAGCGTGTTCTTAAAATCGACAATGCGTCCCTGCCCGTCAGTCAGGCGGCCGTCATCAAGCACCTGCAAAAGTACGTTAAATACATCGGCATGGGCTTTTTCAATTTCGTCCAGCAAAATTACGCTGTACGGACGGCGGCGCACTGCTTCTGTAAGCTGGCCGCCTTCATCATAGCCAACATAGCCCGGAGGCGCACCGATTAAGCGCGAAACGGTGTGCTTCTCCATGTATTCGCTCATATCAATACGAATCATGTTGCGTTCGTCGTCAAACAAAATTTCTGCCAGTGCTTTGGCAAGTTCTGTTTTGCCTACGCCGGTAGGCCCAAGGAAGATGAACGAGCCAATCGGGCGGTTGGGGTCTTTAATGCCTGCGCGTGCACGGATAACAGCTTCGCTTACGGCTTTAACCGCTTCGTCCTGCCCTACAACACGCTGATGCAGGCGTTCTTCCAGATGAATGAGTTTTTCGCGTTCGCCGCCGTTTAAGCGTGCAACCGGAATACCCGTCCAGGTGCTTACAACTTTAGGCAATGTCTTCTTCGTCAACTTCTTCTTTTAAAAGTACGCCGTCTTTGTCTTCGGCATCACCTTTGGCAAGGCGCGCCAGTTCTTTTTTCAGTTCCGGCAGGCGGCCGTATTTAAGTTCTGCCAGTTTGTTCAAATCGTAGCTGCGTTCTGCGGTTTCCATGTCGTGTTTAACGGCGTCAATTTCCTTTTTAACTTCGCGCACACGGCTGATGGCAGCTTTTTGTGCTTCCCAGCGTTTAACAAGTTCGTCGTTGGATTTTTTAAGCTCTGCCAGTTCTTCTTCGATTTTGGCAAGGCGGTCTTTGCTCTGCTCGTCGTCTTCTTTCTTTAAAGCCTGTGCTTCAATTTCCAGCTGCAAAATGCGGCGCTTGCTTTCGTCAAGTTCGGCAGGCAGGCTGTCGATTTCGGTACGCAGGCGCGCAGCGGCTTCGTCCACAAGGTCTATTGCCTTATCCGGCAAAAAGCGGTCATTAATATAACGGTTGCTTAACACAGCCGCTGCAACAAGGGCGGCGTCTTTAATGCGCACACCGTGATGCACTTCGTAGCGTTCTTTTAAGCCGCGCAGAATGGAGATGGTATCTTCAACATCCGGCTCTTTAACCATAACGGGCTGGAAGCGGCGTTCCAGAGCGCTGTCTTTTTCGATATATTTGCGGTATTCGTTCAGCGTGGTTGCACCAATGCAGCGCAGCTCACCGCGGGCAAGCATCGGTTTTAAAATATTGCCTGCATCCATGGCGCCTTCGGCAGCACCGGCACCAACAACGGTGTGCAGTTCATCAATAAACATAATAATCTGCCCACCGGATTCGGATACCAGTTTTAAAACTTTTTTAAGTCGTTCTTCAAACTCGCCGCGGTATTTGGCACCGGCAACAAGAGCTGCCAAGTCAAGTGCGTACAGAGTTTTGTTTTTAAGGCTTTCCGGAACATCGCCAGCCACAATGCGGCGGGCAAGCCCTTCTACAATGGCGGTTTTGCCAACACCCGGCTCGCCAATCAAAACAGGGTTGTTCTTTTTGCGGCGCGAAAGAATTTCAACCACACGGCGGATTTCTTCATCCCTGCCGATAACAGGGTCAAGCTTGCCTTCTTTGGCTTTGGCGGTTAAATCCTGCCCGTATTTTTCGAGCGTCTGTTTCTTTTCGTCGCCTTCAGCACTGTTGGTGTAAGCCATGTACAGCCCTTCGGCCTTGTTTTTGGTAATGCCGTATTTTTTCAAAAGCGCGGTAACATCGCTGTCGCCGTCACTGGCAAGGGCACCGACCAAATGGCAGATGTTAACTTCGCCCTGCCCTGCGTTCTGCGCTGCAATAGCCAGCACGCGGGCTGCGCCTGTACTCATCATAAGCCCTCTGTCCTGCCCTTTTACGGAAGGTATTTTCTGCACAAGGCGTTTGGCCTCCGCAGTAAAGGTACCGGCATCAGCGCCGGCATTTTTAAGCAGGAACGGGAAAAACACCTTCACTTCCGGCCAGCGCAACTAACAGATGGGCGCAGGTCAGTTCCTGGTTATAATTTATAACAGCCTGCTGCTGAGCAGCTTCCAATATGCTTTTTACTTCTTCACTGTAGCGTTCATTCATAGCGCTAACCTCCTTCAAACTGTATAAACAGTAAAATATTTTACATAAATTTTTATGTTAAATACGCAGGGAAACCGCTTCCGGCGGCGAATATGCAAGTAAATGCTTTTTTCACGGAGGATATTTTATGAATACATCCATGATTGTATACCGTCTTTTTGACGTTGCCGACGAAATTGACCTTGATTTGGTGCAGGCCCTTTGGACCAGCCGCAACAAAATCGCTTCCAGGCTCCGCCTGGACCGTATATCTACCAAGTCTATTACTTTTAAGGACCCGCCGGTTCTTGTTGAGCTTGGTTCCCATGATATGAAGCTGGGCAACGGTACTTATCTTACCGAAGTTAAAGCCCGCATTTTTGATTTAGGCGTTATCAGCCTTATTCTGCGTATTCATTTTGAAGATGATGTAACTTTTGATGAATACATGGATATGTCTATCGTCAGCGAAAACATGCCGGAAGACGAAATCCGTTCTTACCTTGACGCCGTTTTGGAAACCATCCGCCCGGCGTGCAGCAATGAGCGCGTTTCTGACTTTGACGAAGATTTTGTTGTTTATTATTTTCAGGATAAAGTGCCCGAAAACTGGGATATTGTGCCGCTGCTTTTGAAAGACCGCACGCCCGTAAGCCCGGAAACCCGTGCCGAAACACTGGCCAACAGGTTTACCTACGCCGACGACGTATGCTACCTTGCGTGGGATTCCGCAGTTGTGTATGACCCCAGCGGCAGCCTTGACGTGCCTGACCTTTTAGAATTTGCCAACGCCCAGTTTCTGGAACTGCGCTACTACGACAATGCGCTTAACGAAGCCATTGACCGCACTTACGATGAGCTGGAAGCCGCCGAAAAAGGCAGCACCGGCAGCCGCCAGACAAGCTACCGCAAAATACGCGGCAGGCTGATGGAACTGATGGCTGATGTAAGCACGCTGACAAGCAATATCAACAATGCTTTGCAGGTTACGGAAGATATTTTTTACGCGCGCATTTACACGCGCTATCTCGACCTTCTGCGTGCTTCGGTATGGAAGGACAACATTGAAAACAAAATGCTTGTCATTCAGCGCAGCTACAATCTTCTTAACGAAGAAGTATCCATGTACCGTTTTGAATATATCGGCATGAGTGCCGTTACGCTTTTGGCAATTATTTTACTTTTAATAATTTACCTTGCTGTGCGTTAACAGCATATTTATTAACAGGGGCATTTTTCTGCTCCTGTTTTATATTATAGCAATAAAAGTCAAAAAGTCAAATATTTTTTGTATGTTTTTGTGATAATTTTTTCGTTATTTTAACTTGACAAATTGACGCTGCGGAAGCAAAATATACACATTACTTTATTTTTTGAGAGGGGAAAGAAAATTATGACACCATCATCAATTTTGAAAGGAACTGCTGTACTGCTTTTTTTGCAGGGCGTCAGCACGGTTGCGCTTAATTTATGCGGCATTAAATTTCCGCCTGCGCTGCTGGCAATGATTCTGCTGCTGGTACTTTTGCTCAGCGGCGTTATAAGGGTGCGTACCATTGAAGATGTCTGCAATATTTTAATAGAAAAAATGGGCATGCTCTTTTTACCCGCAGGTGTAAGCATTTTGCTGTATCTGGATGTTATTCTTGCAGAAAGTACCGCCATTGTGGCTACCGTTATTATAAGCAGTTTTATGATACTGATTGTAACGGCTGTATTTTTAAACTTTATGCTGAAAAGTAAAGGCGGTGCCGGGAAATGACTTTTTTACCAGAAGCTTTCATCCAATCGCCGCTGTTTGGCATTGCCCTTACCATTGTTGTTTATGTAATATGCGAAATTATTGTAGATAAATTTGAACTGAACATTATTCCTCCGTTTGTGCTGGCGTGCCCGATGATAATTGCCTTTATTTATTTTCAGGAGCCGTATATTACATACGAGGACTACGAAACAGGCGCAGGCTTTATCAACTTTCTGCTCGGCCCTGCTACCGTGGCGCTGGCCCTGCCGCTGTACAACAACAGGCGCATTATAAAAGAAAACCTGCCGGTAATTATAAGCGGCATTCTTGTTGCTACCATTACAGGCATAGTCAGCATCTTCATTTGCGGTAAAATGTTCGGCGCAAGCAGCCAGGTGCTGCTTTCCATGATTCCCAAATCCGTAACAACGCCTATTGCCATGGATATTTCTTCCGCTATCGGCGGTATTCCGGCGCTTACGGCTGCCTGTGTAATTTTTACAGGCATGCTTGGTGCAACCTTTAACCACAAAATTTTAGAGGCTTTAAAAATCAAAAACAACATTGCCATCGGCCTTTCCATAGGCGCTTCCAGCCACGGGCTCGGCACCAGCGTCTGCGCTGGCAAAAATGCCTTGCAGCTGGCAATCGGCGGCGCTTCCATAGGTCTTACCGGCATAGCAACTTCCATTTTGGCTCCTATTCTGCTGCCGTTTATGGAAAGCTTATTTTAAAATTTAACACTATATACGCAAAAACGGTATTGCCTTTTACGGCAATACCGTTTTTTTATTTTGCGGGCTTTGTTAAATTTATGCCGCACAGCTTCATGCCGCGCTCATATTTGCTGCGGTTTTCCGGTGTTACCGGCACCAGTTTTGTAATCTGCCCGGCATAGGCAAGCAGGTCTTCTTTCGTGCCGCTTTTAATTTCCAGTTCCGTTTCGTTAACGGCACATTCATTTCCGGTTATGCCGGAAACAATTTTGCCGCGGTCAACCGCCAGCTCCACCGTTGTAGCCGCGCTTATTTTAAGCAGGCACAGCCTGCGTTCAACATCAACGGTAAACAGTTCTACAAGCGGCTCACCGGCAATAAGTTTTTCCAAATCCGTATCAAAGCCTTCTTCTTTAAACCCCTGCAAAACAGGCTTGCCGTCAGGCAAATCAACATTATACTCGTTGCGACTGGAAAACCCGCCGTGAGCTTCTTTTTCTGTTTTAATGGTGGCTTCGTATTTACTGCCGTTTTTGCGCACGCGGTAAGCAATGCCGCTGTGCATCAGTTTAAAAGACGGCGTATCATAATACGAAGTTTCAAGGTGGTGTACGGCTTCGCTGCCGCCGATAATTTTATCCGCTACAAGCGGAGAAGCAAGCAGTTTTTGCAAAGCCTCCACCCCAATATTAAGTTTTATTTCAATTTCTGCCGGCATTTTTACACTCCTTTTAGGCGATTGAGCCTCTCAGTTCGGTAAAAATAACTTTACCTTCATCAAGACTGTAAACAGTAGGTTCAAGTTCACGCAAATCCTCCGTGCGCCAGCCTTTATGCTGCTCCTCCAACAGTTTAAGCGCTTCTTCAAGGCTTTCCGCCGCCACAATGGCAATGGCATCAAGGTAAAATTCCGTGTTAACGCAGGGTTCCTGTATCATGCTGTGGCTATGGTAGGTTTTGTTATGGCGCCATACATAAAGTTTCATAAACGCACCTTCTTTCCGTGTTCTTTTAAATTAATTATAAACTTTTATCGCCGCCGCGGCAACTTTTAAAGCGCCTGCTTTAAAAATTTGCCCTTAAACAGCAAAAACCGCCGGAATAAACCCGGCGGCACTTTGCCATGAATATTAAAATTAATCTCTCAATTTAGCTTTGTAGGCTTCGCCAACTTTTTCCACAACATTTTTAATAACGGCATCAATTTCTTCATCCGTTAAAGTACGATCGTCTGCCTGGAAGGTTAAGTTGAACGCCATGGATTTATAACCTGTTTCCACCTGTTTGCCGGTGTAAACGTCAAATACTTTTACCTGTTTCAGCAGGCTGCCCGCGTTAGCGCGGATAACTGCCTCCAGTTCTTCCATAGAAACTTCCAGCGGTACAACAACCGCAATATCGCGCGAGGTTGCAGGATATTTGGGCAGATGTACAAACTGCGGCACATGGGATGCACTTGCGACAAGCGGTTCAACTTCAAGTTCCAGCACGCATACGCTGCCGTTAAGGCCGTAGTTTCCGGCAACGGTCGGGTGCAGTTCGCCGAACCAGCCAATTACCATGCCTTCGTATTCAACGGCACAGCTCTTGCCGGGGTGCAGGTAAGGCTGAGCCACCGGCACATATTTTGCGCCTGTAATCTGCAAATTTTCCAAAAGGCCTTCCACAGCGCCCTTCATATCGTAAAAATCAACTTCGTCTTTGGTTTCAGTCCAGTTAAGGCTGCTGCGTCTTCCTGCCAGTACGGCACATAAAACAGGTTTTTCTTCCGGCAGTTCTTTAAGCGGCAGAGCCTTGGGCAAAAATACCTTGCCTATTTCAAAAATCTTAACGGATTCTGCCTGGCGGGCCTGGTTATAAGCTGCCGTATTAAGCATACCCGGCAGCATGCTGGTGCGCATTACCTTAAATTCGTCGCTCAGCGGGTTCATCAGTTCAATGGCGCCGCGGCGGCTGTCTGCTTTGTCCAGCAGGATTTTATCAAAAGAATTGGGGTTAATGAAGCTGTAAGTCATAACTTCGTTCAAACCGGCAGCAACAAGATAATCCTCAATTTCTTCGCATACATCGTCAATTACAGCCTGACGGCCCTGTACCAGCGGCAAATCCGGATTATGCGATTCAATCTTGTCATAAGAATGCATTCTGGCAATTTCTTCGCTGATATCGGCGTCACAGCTGATGTCATAACGCCAGGAAGGAGCGGTAACGGTTAATACGCCGCCATCGTATTCCACGCCGAACTGTAATTTTTTAAGAATATCAACCATTTCTTCAGCGGCAATTTCCACGCCGATACGGCTGTTAATAGCCTGCGGCGTTACGCGGATAACGGCAGGTTTAACTTCTTCCGGATAATCTTCTACAATGCCGCAAACCGTTTCGCAGGCACCCATCTGTTCCAACAGGTGTACGGCGCGGTTCAAAGCATTATGGTTCAGCACCGTATCTACGCCGCGTTCAAAACGTCCGGAGGCTTCACTGCGCAGCCCCAGCGCTTTGGAAGTACGGCGGATGGAAGGCCCGTTAAAGGTTGCGGCTTCCAGCATTACGTTAACGGTTTCGCCGGTAACTTCGGTTTCCAAACCGCCCATAACGCCGCCAAGGCCAACAGCATGGTCAGGGTCTGCAATGGTAATCATGTCCGGGGTTAAAATGCGTTCCTGCCCGTCCAGGGTTACCAGTTTTTCGCCGTCTGCGGCGCGGCGCACAATAAGTTTATGCCCGCCTACCTTGTCATAATCATAAGCATGCATCGGCTGGCCAAGTTCCAGCATTACATAGTTGGTTACGTCAACAACGTTGCTTATCGGGCGCATACCGCAGGCACGCAGGTGCTTCTGCATCCATTCCGGGCTGGGCCCGATTTTAATGTTTTCCAATACGCGCACTGCAAAACGGCTGCACAAATCTTTAGCGTCAACTTCAATGGCAGCCATATCAGCAGCATTACCGCCGGCAGCTTCTTTAACACTTATATCCGGCATGCGCAGTTCTTTGCCAAGCACGGCTGCAGCTTCACGCGCCAGGCCGATAATATTGGTGCAGTCGCCGCGGTTGGCAGTAAGGTCAATGTCAAGCACTACGTCGTCAAGGCCGAGCACTTTTTTAATATCCACGCCAACTGGAGTATCCGGCGGCAGAATGAAAATGCCTTCGCGCTGTTCCGGCAGCAAAAGTTTGGCGTCAATGCCAAGTTCAGCCGCGCTGCACAGCATACCAAAGGAATCAAGGCCGCGCATTTTTGCTTTTTTTAGCGTCATTCCATTCGGAAGATGAGAACCGATAACTGCTACCGGCACCATATCATATTGGTGAACGTTCTGCGCACCGGTTAAAATTTGCAGAATTTCCGGCCCGCCGACATCCATCTTGCAAATCCACAGATGGTCAGAGTTGGGATGGCGCTCGATATGCGTTACCTTGCCTGTAACAACGCCTTCCAGCCCTTCACCGAGATGGTTTACGCTTTCAACCTCCAGCCCTACGCGGGTCAGTTTTTCAGCCAGCTCCTCAGGAGTGACATCAATATCTACATATTGTTTAAGCCAATCAACAGATGCTAACATGGTACCCCTCCTTATTTAAACTGGCGGATGAACCGCAAATCATTTTCAAAGAACAAACGTAAATCGTCAATGCCGTATTTAAGCATAGCAATACGTTCTACGCCCATGCCAAAGGCATAGCCGCTGGTTTTTTCGGGGTCGTAGCCGCTCATGCGCAGTACGTTGGGGTGTACCATGCCGCTGCCTAAAATTTCCAGCCAGCCGCTGTTTTTGCACACACGGCAGCCCTTGCCGCCGCAAATAACGCAGGAAATATCAACTTCCGCACTCGGTTCGGTAAACGGAAAATAACTCGGGCGCAGGCGGATGCTTACGCTGCTGCCGAACATTTCCTTGCAGAATGTTTCCAGCGTGCCTTTTAAATCGGCAAGGCTGATATCCTTTCCCAGCACCAAACCTTCCACCTGATGGAACATAGGCGAATGGGTTGCATCGTAGTCGTTGCGGTATACGGTGCCCGGCGAAATCATGCGGATTGGGGAATCCGGCACGCTTGCCTGCATTTTGCGCGCCTGCATAGGCGAAGTCTGCGTGCGCAGCAAAATGTCTTCGGTAATATAAAAAGTATCCTGCATATCCCTTGCCGGATGGTCTTTCGGCAGATTCAATGCTTCAAAGTTATAGTAATCGCTTTCAATCTGCGGCCCTTCCAGAACTTCAAAGCCCATGCGCATAAAAATCTTTTTAATTTCGCGCATCGTCAGCGTAATGGGGTGCAAATGCCCGCACTGCGGTTTGCGGCCGGGCAGCGTAATGTCAACCTTCTCGCTGGCAAGACGCTGTTTTAAGGCTTCAGCTTCCAAAACTTCGGCTTTGGCGGCGATAGCTTCTTCCAAAACCTTTTTTACTTCATTTACAATCTGGCCGATTTTCGGTCTTTCTTCTGCCGGCAGGCTGCCCATGCCGCGCAGGATGTCAGTCATATGGCCTTTTTTGCCAAGATACTTAACGCGCAAATCTTTCAGCGCGTCCACGCTTGCAGCTGTTTCCAGCTCTTTAAGCGCCTGCTCTTTAAGTGCTTGCAGTTCTTCTCTCATACTTAACCTCCCAAAATTCAGCATTCAGGGGCAGGCGGTAAAAATAAAAAAGCCTCCGCCCCTTCAAAGGGGCGAAAGCTGCATAACTTCCGCGGTACCACCCTGTTTTGTACCTCATAACGCCTTAACGCGGCAAACGCCGTTCCTACTTATTTTCAAAACGGATGCTCCAAAGTGAACTTCGGCACAACCTGTATCACGGGGCTTTCAGCCATGGCCCTGCTCTCTGCGTCGCAGTTTATGCCTACTCTCTTTTTCATAGCACAAATTTTATAAATTGACGTGTATTATTATAACACAGCCTTTATTTTGTTGCAAGACGGCGGCGCATGGCTTCAAACATAACTATGCCCCCTGCCACTGCCGCATTAAGCGATTCCGCCCTGCCCTGCATCGGTATAAACACCCTTTTGGCAGCAACAGCCTTTAAGCTTTCCGAAGCACCATAAGCCTCGCTGCCAACAACTATGGCCGTGCGCGCGCCAAACTCCGCCTCATACAGGTTTTGTGCGCCGTCAAGGCAGGTAACCATAATTTCGTAATTGTTTTTATGCGCCCAGACGGTAAACTCAGCTTCCGGCATATCGCACAAAACAGGCATGCGCAAAAGCGAGCCCATCGTAGAACGCACTGTTTTTGGCGCATAAGCATCGGCGCAGCCCGCCAGCAAAACAACGGCTGCAATTCCTGCCGCTTCCGCCGTGCGGATTAACGTGCCGACATTGCCTGGGTCAGCCACATGGTCAAGCACAAGCACAGTACCGTCTGCCACAATAAAACCCTGCGGCTTGCTGCACACAGCCAAAACACCCTGCGGTGCTTCCGTATCGCTCATTTTTTTCATAACCTGTTCCGTTACACTGTAAAGCTCAATATTTTTTGCGGCAGCGTCAGCCAAAAGCTGCGCCAGCCTGGTATTTGCAGTATCCGGCACGGCAAAAACTTTCTGCACGGCGGCATAACGCACCGCTTCTTCAACGGCGCGCAGACCTTCAACAACAAAACTGCCGCTGCGTTCGCGGTACTTTTTCTGTTTTAAATTGCACACATCCTTAACAACGGCGTTGCCAAGGCTTGTAATCTCTTTCATTAAACAATTTCCTCTAAGGCTTTAATGTTCTGATGCTCGCCGATAACAATCATCTCGTCGCCTTCTTCCAAAACCTGCGTCGGTTTCGGGTTAATATAAGTTACGCCTTCGTGCTTGATGGCAACGACGTTAACATTGTAACGTTTGCGCAAATCGGATTCGATAAGGTTTTTTCCAACCAGCGAATGAGGAATATTCGTACTCATAAGGCTGATGTTGTTGCTCATTTCAATGTAGTCAACAATGCTGCTGGAAATAAGGTTATGGGCAACGCGCTTGCCCATGTCGCGTTCAGGGTAAATAATTTTATCGGCGCCGATTTTTTCAAGCATTTTGCCGTGTACGGCACTGGTTGCTTTTACGGCAACAAACGGCACGCCCATTTCCTTAAGGTTCAGCGTTGTTAAAAGGTTGTCTTCAAGCGGGCCGATGCCTACAATAACAACCTCGTAGTTATTAATGCCAAGGCTGCGCAGAGTGTTTTCGTCAGAAGCATCCGCACTTACAACATGCGTCAGCTCGTGCGACAAATCCTGCACAATTTCTTCATCACTGTCAACGCCCAAAACCTGGTAGCCAAGCTCATGCAGCGTAAGCGCCACGCTGGTGCCAAAGCGCCCCAGCCCCAGCACCGCAAATTGTCTTTCTTTATTTTTTTTTGCCATTGTTTACACCCCATTAACCTATGTTGATATGTTCCGACGGATACCTTATTTTGTTGGTACCGGAACTTAAGAAACTCAAAATAAAAGTTAAAATACCGATACGGCCGATATACATGGTTAAAATTAACACTAATTTTCCAAGTGGTTCCCATCCCGGCGTAATGCCGATGCCTAACCCTACCGTTCCAAATCCGGACATAACTTCAAATAAGATTTCTATAAAGGAATGTTCGCCATTAGATAAAACCACAAGTATCATAACTGCTATAATAACCCATAAAAGGCATAAAACTGTTATAACAAATGACTTATCGACTATTTTTTCGTCAATACGGCGACCAAACATCACAACATCACGCTTACCGCGCAACATAGTCCAAACAGATGTCATTAAAACAACAAAAGTTGTCATTTTAATGCCACCGCCGGTAGAACCGCTGCCTGCGCCAATGAACATCCAAATAATTAATATAAGCATACTGCTATCATGAAGATATGCCAAATCAACTGTGTTAAATCCAGCTGTACGTGCCGAAACCGTCTGGAATAAAGATGCCAAAAAAGCTTCTTTCTGCGGCAAATTTCCAATAGTATAAGGATTATTAGCTTCAAAAAGCCATATTAGTATTGTACCGATTACATTAAGCCCTAATGTTGTTAAAAGAACTATTTTGGTTTGAAGTGCAAAACGTTTCCACTTAAATCCCCTGCGTAAATCTTCAAGCACTACAAACCCAAGACCACCCAATGTAATCAATAACATAATACATACATTAATAAGAACATCTCCACGGTAATCAATCAAGCTTTTATAATCGCCCATCAGGTCAAAACCGGCGTTGCAAAAAGCAGACACTGAATGCCAATATCCAAAATAAACACCCTTAATACCAAGACCCTTCACAAACATAAAATATAACGCCATAATTGTACCAAAGAACAATTCTATAATAAGCGTATATTTAATAATGTTCAGCGCAATGCGTACAACGCCGGATATTTCCGTCTGGTTCATAGATTCCTGCAAAAACAGACGCTCACGCAGGCTTACCTTGCGCCCGGCAATAACCATAACCAGCGTCGTCATCGTCATAATGCCAAGGCCGCCAATTTGAATAAGCCCTATCAAGACAATCTGTCCGAAAAGTGACAGCTCGTTACCAACATCGATAACCGTCAGCCCCGTTACGCACGATGCCGACGTCGCCGTAAACAGCGCGTCAAGAAAAGCAAGGCCCTGCCTGTCCTGCGTGGAAATTGGCAGCATAAACAAAAACGCGCCGACCAAAATAAGCAGCATAAAGCTCAGCGCCACAAGCTGACTGCCATTAAAAGTTTGCCCTATCCAACGCAAAAACTTATTTTCACGCCCCAAGGTATACTCACCTCATTTAAAAGCTTTTTGCTAAAATTTTTATTATTAAAGCCATTACGGCTGTTACCACGTATTATACCAAATTATGAAATTTTTTGCAAATTTTTACACAAATAAAAAAGACCAACGCGGTAAAACGTTGGTCCTTTAATGCTTATAAATTACAGAGCAGCTTTAGCGGTTTCAACCAGTTTTGCAAATGCAGCTGCGTCGAAAATTGCCATATCTGCCAAAACCTTACGGTCAAGCTGAATGCCTGCTTTGGTAAGGCCGCAGATAAAGCGGCTGTAGCTCATGCCGTTAGCACGGGTTGCAGCATTGATACGGGCAATCCACAAACGGCGGAACTCGCGTTTTTTAGCACGGCGGTCGCGGCGTGCATAGCTCAATGCTTTCATTACAGTTTCGTTAGCTTTTTTGAACTGTAAATGTTTAGCTCCGCGGTAACCTTTAGCCAGTTTTAAAATATGTTTATGACGGCGGTGTGCAGTTACACCAACTTTAATTCTTGCCATTAGTAATATCCTCCCTTAACTCCACTAATTATGCATACGGCAGCATTTTAACTACGCGTTCATGGTCAGTTTTATGCACTAAAGTAGCTTTGCGCAGATTTCTCTTGCGGGCAGGAGCTTTTTTCTCAAGAATATGGCTCTTATAACCTTTGGCACGTTTAAATTCACCGGAAGCGGTTTTTTTGAAACGTTTTGCAGCAGCTCTGCGGGTTTTCATTTTCAACTTCATTTAAAAAATCCTCCTTATTTACTCGGTTTCGGCGCAACTATCATAATCATGTTTTTGCCTTCAAGTTTGGGCTGTCTTTCAACAACTGCCATCTCTTTAAGCTGGGCAGCCATTTTGTTTAAAAGAACTTCACCCAGTTCCGGATGCGAAAGCTCACGTCCGCGGAACATAATGGTAACCTTTACTTTGTCGCCATCTTCTAAGAAACGCACGGCATTTTTAAACTTAACGTTAAAGTCATGTTCTTCAATGCCGGGGCGCAGCTTAACTTCTTTAATGTCAAATGTTTTCTGTTTCTTACGAGACTCTTTTTCGCGTTTCTGCTGCTCGTAACGATACTTGCCGTAATCCATAATCCGGCACACAGGCGGTTTGGCAGTAGGTGCAATTTCCACCAGGTCGAGATGTTTTTCATAAGCAAGCTGCTGGGCTTCGCGGCCGGACATAATTCCAAGCTGTTCGCCATCGCTGCCGATAACGCGCACTTCACGTGCCCGAATTTCTTCATTGATACGCAAGTTTTCCTTAGCTATGACAAGTCACCTCCAAAATATTTCAGTCAAAAAGAAAAGCGGGCAGAACAAATCCACCCGCGTTAGTACATATCCAACCCTGTCGAGCACAGCTGCAAGGTGAGAAGCGAGCGGCTTCTACTTTGTTACCTAAATATAATAACACAACCATGCAGCCTTGTCAACAAATTATTTAATTATTTTCTTGCGCCAAGCTGGCCGTCAATAATGAACAGGCCGCCAACATTATCGCCAACCATTTGCAGTTTTTCAACAATTTCGGAAGCGCTGGCTTCTTCTTCAACCTGTTCGTCAATGAACCATTTCAAATGGCTCTGGGCAGCATAGTCTTTTTTCTGCCAAAGCTACTTCATACATATCGTGAATGCGGGAAGTAACATATTTTTCATGTTCCAGGACTTTTTTGAACAGTTCCAGCGGAGTGCCGTAATCGGCAGCCGGTGCTTCAATGGCAAGCAGTTCCGGTTTTTCGCCGCAATCCTGCATAAAGCCCATTAATTTAAAAGCATGCTCACGTTCTTCTTCATACTGTGCTTTCAGCCAGTGTGCCATGCCTTTAAAATTTTTAGCTTCCATATCAAGGCTCATTGCCAGATACATATATGCAGAGTACAATTCAGCCTGAACCTGCTCGTTAAATGCTTTGTAAACTTTTTTCTTCATATTAAAATCCTCCTTTTTTCGGAAACACTTTCTTGATGATTTAAGTATAACACAGTCCGCGCATTTAATCAATAATAATTATTTATTTTTTTGCAAAACATTTGTTTGAATCGCAAAAATAATAAAAAATTCCGTTTTCTGCCATCAATAAAAAAAGCACCTTAAAAGCATTTTAAACTTTAAGGTGCCGGTAAAAATTATTTTTCTTTCATCTGCTTAACAATCAGCGATACGGAAGGCTGCGTTATACTGAACAGGTTTGCCAGAAAGACCTGCGTTAAATGTTCTTCATTATATAAGCGCCATATCTCCCTATTGCGTTCTTCCCTGCCGCAAAACGGTTTTAACTTTACTTCTCTTGGTTCTATGCAGAACCCTCTGTCTGCCAGCACTACTACCTTGCGCCTGCCTTCGCTGTCTGTTATTTTAAGTTCCAGCGTCCTGCCTCCGTTTTCATCACGCTGGTTGATGTTATAGTATTCTATTTCATCTTCTCCTGCCGCTTTTTTCAGCATCGTCTGGTTAAACGGTATTTCTTTTTATTTCCACCATATCACCTCGTATATATTGATATGTTTTTTGCTGTGCAGCAAGCCTTTGCCTGCTGTAAATGCTTTGTTTGCCGCATTATTTTAATTGTGCTTTACTTTATGCTGTTTGCCTGCCTTTTACTGCCCGGCGCTTTTGCGCTGTAATATTTTAAGCGCCATTGTGTAGGCATTGCGCAGAGTTTTATTGCCCCTTGCATCCTGCGGTATGGTATTTGCACCAAGGTCTGCACAAATTTTACCTTCCGCATCTACCACATAGCTTGCGCCGATAGTATACTCACTGCCGAAGGTATTAAATAAATACAGGCTAATGCCGCTTGCCGCGTTCTGCATATCTTCTCCCTGCCTTAATGCCGCAAGGAAAGCTTCATCTGTATATTTTTCTTCGGCAAAAAAGGCAAGGTAATATTTGCCGTCTTTTTTTACGGTATTTACACTCTCGCTGTCTATATACAGCACCCCAACATCCGTTTTGCCTGCTTCAATCAGGGTCTGCGCCAGGGTTGGCAGCGGCAGCATGCACAAGGCCGCTGCTGTAAGGCAAGTTGTCATTAGTCCTTTAAGTTTGCCCATAAAATTTTATCCTGTAATATCCTTATAACAACAAAGGCAGGGTTGCCCCCGCCTCCGTTGTTTCAAAACTCGTTGCTGCTTAAATTTTTTATATTTCAGGCTTCTTCCAGTGCTGCACGTTCTGCTGCAAGTTTGGCATGGCGTTCCATTTGTGCCTGTACTTTTGCTTCTTTGGCAGCTTTCTTCATTTCTTCTGCTTTTGCAAGTTTTTGTTCTTCCGCACGTCTTGCGTCAGCTTCTGCCTGTGCTTTTTTAATTTCGGCTACTTTTTCGGGAGATTTGCGGCCAAATTTCCAGGTTGCGCCAATGCCGCCCATGTATTCATCACCGCTGGTGGATACAGACAGGCTCAGCATGAAGTCGCGGTTCGGGTAATGGAACAGGCCGAGTGCCATACCGGTTTCATCACGGTACTGGCCAACGCCTACTGCAACTTCAGTCGGTGCGGCAGGGTCATAACCCATGGTACGCAGGTTGGCAATAGCTGCTGCCATTGCACCTACTTTATCAATGCGGTCTTCCAAGCCGTCAACACGGTTTTCCAAGCGGTCTACACGCCCGTCAACACGGCTGATTTCGCGGTCAAGAATAACGTCGGCTTCTGCCATGTTTTCAGCGTCGCTAATATAATTAGTACCGCTGTAAGCGTTATGAAGTTCTTCAGTATTAGAAACGCCAACAACATCTTTTACATTTTCTATTTTATTATTTAATACCGTATCAGCTGCTTCACGTGCGTCTTCTTCAGCTTCAATCTTGGTATTCAGTTCGCTGTCTGCCGCTTCACGTGCGTCTTCTTCAGCTTCAATCTTGGTGTTCAGCTCGCTGTCTGCCGCTTCACGTGCGTCTTCTTCAGCTTCAATCTTGGTATTCAGTTCGCTGTCTGCTGCTTCACGTGCGTCTTCTTCAGCTTCAATCTTGGTATTCAGTTCGCTGTCTGCTGCTTCACGTGCGTCTTCTTCAGCTTCAATCTTGGTGTTCAGCTCGCTGTCTGCCGCTTCACGTGCGTCTTCTTCAGCTTCAATTTTGGTATTCAGCTCGCTGTCTGCCGCTTCGCGTGCGTCTTCCTCAGCTTCAATTTTGGTATTCAGTTCGCTGTCTGCCGCTTCACGTGCGTCTTCCTCAGCTTCAATTTTGGTATTCAGTTCGCTGTCTGCTGCTTCACGTGCGTCTTCTTCAGCTTCTATATCAGCCTGAAGCTGAGAATCTCTGTCCTTAGACTGTTCCTCTTTAGCATTGATGTCAGCCTGCAAATCTGCATCAGCTTTTTCGCGTGCCTCTGCTTCTGCATCTATATTTGCCTGAAGCTGAGAATCTCTGTCCTTAGACTGTTCCTCTTTAGCATTGATGTCAGTCTGAAATCTGCATCAGCTTTTTCGCGTGCCTCTGCTTCTGCATCTATATTTGCCTGAAGCTGAGAATCTCTGTCCTTAGACTGTTCCTCTTTAGCATTGATGTCAGCCTGCAAATCTGCTTTTATCTCGCGGTCAGCTGCTTCGCGGTCAAGTGTTTCATTCTTAATAGCACTGTCATGTTCAAGATCCTTTTTTTCACGATCAGCAGTTTCTTGCGCCAAATCCGTTTGGCTTGCAATATTAGTTATAGTTACTTGAGAATCTTCTTCATATCCAGTAGTTGTTTCAAAATCTTTATATCCTACCGTCACTGATCCATTATTTACAGGTATTTCAGCAGCCAAAACCGGGTTTACATGAATACCAGCCATTACTGCTGCGCAAAAAGCTATTGCTAATACTTTAGATTTTTTGCTTGCCATCTTTATCACCTTTCCCGTTGTTATTTAAAAGCGCGCGCCTTTAAATATTTTTACTCTGTAAGCCATCAGGGAATGTTACCGCGGCGTCACATTCCTCAAAGGGTTTGCAGGTTTAACTTTGCTGATTTTGCAGAGATAAAGCGTCCTCTATCTCTTTGCTAAAATTATACCACGTTCTTCCCCCCCGGCAAGACCTTACTTTAACTTTGTGTCTTTCTTTTGCGTATCTTGCCAACTGGTAACTAGGTTTGTGTTAATTCACACTTTTCTATTTTTTACAAAATTTTTCAACAAACTCTTTACAAACAACTAAACCTTCGGTTATAATCTTGCTTACGCCGCTTTTGGGTGCGCACCGCTAAACGGCTTATTACTTTAACAGGGGGTTTATTTTTGAATAATTACCAAAACAGAAAAAACTTTTTATTTACTAATGCGGTGCCTGAAACGCCAAAGCCTAAATCTGCCGTGCCGGAAATGGATATTATACCCAAAACCGTACAGCGCAAAACTTTTACTACTTTGGCAAATGAAACCAAAAATTTAATTACTGCTGCCCAAAATGGTGACAAGCAGGCGTTGGAACAGCTTTGCATATCTTTTGAGCCTTTGTTCCGCAGTGAAATGCGCCGCGATATGTTTTACAATGCCCTTGGCTTTGAGGATGGGTTAAGCCTTGCAAGGTTAAAGTTTATTGAGCTTGTATTAACATACAACGGCGCTTATTACGAGCATTTTGCAGGATACGTAAGGTGCCGTATTCACTTTGCACTTTATGATGAAGTGAAGAAAGTATGGGCAGATGAAAATAAAAAAGCGCCCCTGCCCGATAGTGAAGCAGAAGGCGCTGAGTTCAGCGACGATGTTATTGAACGTGAGGAATTAAGTATTTTATTAAATTTAGCGCTTAATAAGTTAACTGCCAAACAGCGGCAGACTATTGAAGCGCTTTACATAAATGGTTACAGCGGCAGGGAAACTGCCGAGCTGTTAAACTGTTCGCCTGCCATGGTTACCAAACACCATAAGCAGGCCTTAAAAAACTTACACAGCAATATTGCGTAATTCAGGTTTTATTTTAAGCGCTGATTTGCTGCTTATAAAAAAAATCGCTGTACCAAAAAGTACAGCGATTTTTATTTTATGACTTATTATTTTTTCTCTGCAATTTCTTTTTGCAGCATGGCAATAAATTCATCCTGATTCATAGCGCCAATGTCGCCTTCACCGCGGCGGCGTACTGCAACGGTACCGTTTTCAACTTCTTTTTCGCCAATTACAAGCATGTACGGAGTTTTCTGCATTTGTGCTTCACGGATTTTGTAACCGATTTTTTCGTTGCGGTCATCCACGTGTACGCGCAAACCAAGTTTAAACATTTTATCGTACAGTTTTTGTGCGTAGTCATGCTGTTTGTCGGTAATCGGCAGAATGCGGACCTGGCACGGAGCAAGCCATGCGGGGAACGCGCCGGCATAGTGTTCAATTAAAATGCCGATAAAGCGTTCAATAGAACCGTAGGCAACGCGGTGAATCATTACCGGGCGGTGTTTTAAGCCGTCTTCGCCGGTGTAGGTTAAATCGAATTTTTCCGGCAGCAGCATATCAAGCTGAATGGTGCCGCACTGCCAGGTACGCCCGATGGAGTCGGTAAGGTGGAAGTCAATTTTCGGTCCGTAGAATGCACCATCGCCTTCGTTAACAGTGTACGGCAGGCCAAAGTCTTCCATAGCGGCTTTAAGGCCGTTGGTTGCTTTTTCCCAGGTTTCGTCATCACCCATGCTGTCATCCGGGCGGGTAGAAAGTTCTGCATGGTATTTCAAACCGAAGGTTGCATATACTTCGTCAAACAGGCGGATGGTTTCCTGAATAACATCTTTAATCTGTTCGGGCATCATAAAGATATGGGCGTCATCCTGCGTGAAGCAGCGTACACGGAACAGGCCGTGCAGTGCGCCGCTCAGTTCGTGGCGGTGTACAAGGCCAAGTTCGCCAACGCGCAGCGGCAGTTCGCGGTAGCTGTGCGGATGGGTACGGTAAAACAGCATGCCGCCGGGGCAGTTCATCGGTTTTACGGCGTAATCGGCTTCATCAATTTTGGTGAAGTACATATTGTCGCGGTAATGGTCCCAGTGTCCGCTGCGTTCCCACAGGGTGCGGGAAAGAATCATCGGAGTCTGAATTTCGTAGTAACCGTAGCGGCGGTGTACTTCGCGCCAGTAATCAATAAGGGTGTTTTTAATAATCATGCCGTTGGGATGGAAGAACGGGAAGCCCGGGCCTTCATCCTGAATGCTGAACAGATCGAGTTCTTTGCCGAGTTTGCGGTGGTCGCGCTTGGCGGCTTCTTCCAGCATGTGCAGGTAAGCGTCAAGTTCTTCTTTGCTGGGGAAAGCGGTGCCGTAAATACGCTGGAGCATTTTGTTGTGCTCATCGCCGCGCCAGTAAGCGCCGGCAATGCTTTGCAGCTTAAAGGCTTTAACACGGCCGGTGGAGGGGCAGTGCGGGCCTGCGCACAAATCGGTAAAATCGCCCTGGGTATAGGTGCTGATGATTGCGTCTTCCGGCAAATCGTTAATAAGTTCTACCTTATATTTTTCGTTTTTCTCCTCAAACATTTTCAGTGCTTCGGCACGGGGAATTTCTGCCCTTACCAAAGGAATGTTGGCTTTAATGATTTTTGCCATTTCTTTTTCGATAGCGGCTAAATCTTCCGGAGTGAAAACGTGCTCGCTGTCAAGGTCGTAATAAAATCCGTTGGCAATGGCAGGGCCAATGGCAAATTTTACATCCGGGAACAGGTGCTGAATAGCCTGTGCCATTACATGCGCCGCAGTATGGCGGATAGCGTGCAGGCCTTCTTCGCTTTCGGGCACAACAAATTCTACGCTGGCATCATGGCTCAGCTTATCGGACAGGTCTTTGTTCTGTCCATCTACAACAGCAAGCAAAGCCTGCTTGCCAAGTTTTTGAGAAAGGCTTTTGGCAACTTCAAGCAAGGTTACGTTATCTTCGTATTCCCTTACGCTGCCGTCTTTTAAAGTAACTTTAACCATAATTTTACCTCCTGAATAAAATAAAAACTCCATCCCTTAATAAAAGGGACGGAGTTATCCGCGGTTCCACCCTAATTGGCTGCTGGGCAGCCCTCTTAGTTAACCGTTAACGCCGGTATACGATGCCGCCTACTGCTGTTTCGGGGCATAGTTTGAAGGTGGTTTGGCAATTACCGTTCCCAACTGCTCTCAGCCAAGGCAGTTTTTTCTGTAAGGCCGCTTTAAATGCCTTTTCCTTCGCATTACTGATGTAATATTGATTTACTACTATATTATAAGCATCAGGGCAGCAGTTGTCAAACCTTTAGCAAATAAATTTTTTAACTGGAAAAAAAACGTAAATAAATTTATAATAATACAAGGCAATGTAAAAATGTTTGGTGGAGATGGTTAAATGCATTTTAAATTTTATAAAGCCATGCTGAAAATATTATTTGCCGCGCTGTGTACCTTTTTAATGGTGCCGGGCGTACAGGCAAAAGAAAAATACAAAGGCACGTTTATTTATATTCCGCTTGATGACAGGCCTGTTACTTACAGCTACCCGGTTAAAAATCTGCAAGCCGCCGGCTATGAAATACTGACGCCGCCGGAAAAATACCTTGCTTCGGCAGACCGCACCGGCGACCCCGACAAGCTTTGGCAGTGGCTGGTGGAAAACGCGCCTGACGCCGATGCGGCAGTAATATCTTCGGACGCGCTTATTTACGGCGGGCTGGTTGCCAGCCGCACGCATTTTTTTGACGAAACAACCTTGCAGGCACGTGTTCAGCGTTTGGAAATGCTGCGCGAAAGGCTGCCCATGCCGCTTTATGTGTATTCCACATTAATGCGTACGCCGCGTGCAAGTTTCGGCAACGTTGAGCCGCCGTATTACAGCAAAATCGGGCCTGCCATTTTCCGTTATTCAGAGCTTTTGGATAAAGAGGACACCACCGGTTTAACGCTGCGCGAAAGCCTTGCAAAGCAGGCCATAAAAAACAACCTGCCGCAGGCTGACTTGAACGACTGGCTGCAAAGGCGTTTAAAAAACTACCATGTTAATAAATCACTTACGGAGCTTACCGCAAAATACCGTTTTCATTATCTTGCCATAGGCAAGGATGACAATGCGCCGCTTTCGGCAACGCATATGGAAGCGCGTTATATAAAACGCGACGCTTTTGGGCTTTCCGACCAGATTTTTCAGATTATACCGGGTGTTGACCAGCTTGGCATGCTGCTTTTAACACGCGCCGTTAACGAAAAGAACCGCGAGCACCCGCTTGTTTACACTTATTATGCCGAAGGCACCGGACGTACCACAATACCGCAGTATTCCGACAGCACGCTTGGCGAATCCGTGCCGGAACAGATACTTGTTGCCGATGCACGCCCCACCGTTAACGCCGCCGAAGCCGATTTTATTTTGGCAGTTAACACGCCCAAAGACGGCGTAATGATGGATTCCACCGCGCCAAGCAACCAGTTTTTCGCCTCGCCGCGCGACAAAAAATATATTGGCGAGCTGGAAAAATTTTTAAACAGCGGCACAAGGGTTTCACTGGCAGACGTTACATATTCCAACGGCGCCGATAACGGCTTTATGAACGAATTTGCCAACCGCGGCAATTTGGAAAAGCTTACCGCGTATAACGGCTGGAACACCGCCGACAACACCATTGGCTTTGCCATTGCCCAGGGTATTTTAGCCCCGCAGATAAGCGCAGAGGACAACGCGCTGCTGATGCGGCTGCGCCTTGTTGACGACTGGTTCTACCAATCGAACGCGCGGCGTGATGCCACTGACTTTTTGGAACGCAGCGGCAGCAGCGAAGAAGTTTATAAGCTCGGCAGTTCCAAAAAGCATGTTTCTGCGCTGGCGCAGGATGTCTGCAATGAGCTTGCACGCAAATACCCCTTTACCGAAGATTTTAAATTTAAAGTAGGTTTTCCGTGGGACAGGCTTTTTGAAATAAGTGTTACGCCCACAGACAGAAAGAAATAGCCATATACAGCAAAACTCCCGAAGCGGTAAACTTCGGGAGTTTTTATTTGGGCGTTATTTTGCAAAATTCTTTTCTTTATAGGGGCACAGCTCTGTCAGCATACATTCGCTGCACAGTGGTTTGCGCGCTTTGCAAATTTTGCGGCCGTGCCAGATAAGCCAGTGGTGGGCATCGCTCCATTTTTCCATGGGTATTGCCTTTTGCAGTTCTTTTTCGGTTGCAAGCGGGTCTGCACCCTTTGCAAGCCCCAGCCGGTGCGAAACACGGAAAACATGCGTATCTACGGCAATGGCCGGCACATTGTAAATAATGCTTGCTATTACATTGGCCGTTTTTTTGCCGACACCCGGCAGCGTCATCAGCTTTTCAATGGTATCGGGCACGGTGCTGTTGTATTCCTGCACCAGCATATGGCAGGTTGCCAGAAGGTTTTTGGCTTTGGCGCGGAACAGGCCGCAGTCGCGGATTTCGTTTTCCAGTTCTTCCTGCGTAAGCGCGCCCATTTTTTTCGGGCGTGTTATATTTAGGAAAGATGCGTGCCGTAATTTTGTTGACACGTTCATCGGTACACTGGGCAGACATAATTACCGCAACCAAAAGTTCAAACGGCGAATTGTAATTAAGCGCTGTTTGGGTATCTTTATATGTTTCTTCAAGTACTTTTAATATTTCTTCACGCTGCTGCTTGCGCATTAGTTGGTCAGGCTCCTTACCGGTGCGGGTATTCTGCCGCCGCGGGCAATAAAGGCATCGGGCTTGAATTTGCTTACGGCAATAACCGGCGCATAGCCCAAGAGCCCGCCAAATTCTACCCTGTCGCCCACTTTTTTGCCCGGCACTGGCACAAGGCGCACTGCTGTGGTTTTATTGTTAATCATGCCGATAGCGGCTTCATCGGCAATAATTGCCGAAATGGTTTCTGCCGTAATATCGCCGGGTACGGCAATCATATCAAGGCCTACGGAGCATACGCAGGTCATGGCTTCGAGTTTTTCCAGTGTCAGGCTGCCGCGTTCAACGGCGGCAATCATGCCGGCATCTTCACTGACGGGAATAAAAGCGCCGCTTAAGCCGCCGACATAGCTTGACGCCATTAAACCGCCTTTTTTTACTGCGTCGTTAAGCATTGCAAGCGCGGCTGTTGTACCGGGGCCGCCGGTGCTTTCAAGGCCGATTTCTTCAAGAATGTGGGCAACACTGTCGCCAATGGCAGGCGTCGGCGCAAGCGAAAGGTCGATAATGCCGAACTGCGTATTTAAGCGGCGTGCTGCTTCCTGAGCAACCAGCTGACCTACGCGGGTAATTTTAAACGCCGTCTTTTTAATGGTTTCGGCAACGGTGCCAACATCGGCGCCGCGTACGGATTCCAGCGCGTGTTTTACAACGCCCGGGCCGCTGACGCCTACATTAATAACGCTTTCCGGTTCGGTAACGCCGTGGAAAGCACCAGCCATGAAGGGATTATCCTGCACGGCATTGCAGAAAATTACCAGTTTGGCGCAGCCGATAGCGTCACGGTCGGCCGTTAAAGCGGCTGCTTCTTTAACAACGCGGCCCATTTCGGCAACGGCATCCATATTAATGCCGCATTTGGTAGAGCCTACGCTGACGGAAGAACAAACAATCTGCGTTTCGGCAAGCGCTTCCGGAATGGACGCAATCAGTTTGCGGTCGCCGTTGGTGTAACCCTTATCGACAAGTGCGGAAAAACCGCCGACAAAATCAACGCCAATGGTGCGGCCTGCGTCGTCAAGAGCTTTGGCCAACGGCACATAGCTTGCTGCGTCGCAGCTTTCGCCCACAATGGCAACAGGGGTTACGGATACGCGCTTGTTAATAATGGGTACGCCGAGTTCCGTTTCCAGTTCCTGCCCTACTTTAACAAGGTTTTCTGCTTTTTTGGTAACTTTATCGTAAATTTTCTGCGCCGTTACCTTAATATCCGGGTGTGCGCAGTCACGCAGGCTGATGCCCATGGTAATGGTGCGCACGTCAAGATTATTTTCGGTAATCATGCGCGTGGTTTCTAAAACGTCTTTAATTTCAAACATAGGCGGCCTCCTAAATACGGTGCATAGCAGTAAAAATTTCTTCGCTCTGCACGCGGATTTCCACGCCTATTTCATTGCCAAGCGCAGTAAACACATCTTTTAATTTATCAAGCTGCAAATCGGCTTTTTCCATATTGGCAATAAGTACCATGTTAAAAAAGCCATCCATAATATTCTGGTTAATATTAAGGATATTAATGTTATGCTCTGCCAGTACGTTGCTAGCGCGTGCAATAATGCCTACTCTGTCTTTACCTACAATTGTTACAACTATGCGCATTTTTGTTCCTCCTCTTAAGGGGCCTTAAAATTATAAATATGTTATATTTTACCATAAAACGGATGGTATTTGTTCAATTTTCCAAAAATATTAATTATCTTTGTACACTCGTGCGCAGTTGTATGGCTTCGGCAATGTGTGCTGCTTTTATAGCTGCGCTGCCTTCAAGGTCGGCAATGGTGCGCGCCACTTTAACAATGCGGTCATGCGTGCGGGCGCTGAGCCCAAGCGCGGCAAAGTATTTGCCCAGCATGGCTTCGGCCTGCGGCTCCAGTTTGCAGTATTTATTAAGCTGCTTTTTGTTCATCTGCGCGTTGCAGTGCACGCCGCTGCCTTCAAAACGTTTGCGCTGCACGCCGCGCGCTTTTACAACGCGGCTGCGTATAACGGCAGAACTTTCTCCTTCGGTTTTGTCTTTTAAGTCGTCATATTCAAGGCGCGGCACTGTTACCTGTATGTCAATGCGGTCTAAAAGCGGACCGGAAATTTTGCGCCGGTAACGCTCAATTTCGTGCGGGCGGCAGGTACAGCTGTGAACCTTATCGCCCAAGAATCCACAGGGGCACGGGTTTTGAGCGGTTATTAAAATCAGCCGTGCGGGGAAAGACAAGCTTGCCTGTACGCGGCTGATTGTTACCACGCCGTCTTCCAACGGCTGGCGAAGAACCTCCAGCGCCTGGCGTGAAAACTCCGGCAGTTCATCCAAAAAGAGTACGCCGTTATGGCTGAGCGTAACTTCGCCCGGCTTTGGCAAGCTGCCGCCGCCAATTAACGCGCTTGCCGATACCGTATGGTGCGGGCTGCGGAAGGGGCGTTCCAGCACAAGCTGTTTTTTGCCGTTTAAAAGCCCGGCAATGCTGTAAATTTTGGTTATTTCCAAAATTTCATCTTCCGTCATCGGCGGTAATATTGTTGGCAGACGGCGTGCCAGCATGGTTTTGCCGCTGCCCGGCGCGCCAACCATCAATACATTATGCCCGCCTGCCGCAGCAATTTCCAGTGCGCGCTTAACAACCTGCTGACCGCGCACTTCGGCAAAATCAACGTCGCCGCAGCCTGCCGTTTCCGTGCCGAACTGTATTTTTGGCAGCGGCGTCAAACGCTCCTGCTTTTTCAAATGGCTTACAAGCTCGCTTAAACTGGCAGGCGTATATACATCTATGCCGTCCACCAGTTCGCCTTCCGCCGCGTTGCCCTGCGGTATGTAAATTTCGCGCCAGCCATGTTCACGGGCATATAAAATCATCGGCAAAACACCCGCAACCTGGCGTATACTGCCGTCAAGAGCAAGTTCGCCCACAAAAATTTTACCTTCTGCTTCTTCCTGCAATAAACTTCCGGCTGCCGTTAATATGCCAACGGCAATCGGCAAATCAAGGCTGCTGCCATCTTTACGCAAATCGGCCGGGGCAAGGTTTACGGTAATGCGCGTCATGGGAAACATCAGCCCGGAATTTTTCAGCGCCGCCCTTACGCGCTCGCGCGATTCCTTTACCGCCGTATCAGGCAGCCCTACAATGTCAAATCCCGGCAGCCCGTTGGATATATCAACTTCAACAATTATTTCTTCACCATTAATACCACAAACAGTTTCCCCGAAGGTTTTTGCGTACATTATATCTCCCCTAAAAACAATTTTGCAGATGGCGCAATTTTGCCTTGCCGTCATCTGCCACAATTTCTATTACATCAAAAGCTATTTTATTGTACCCTCCGCCGCACTGCTGCAAATAGTGCAGCGCCGTGGTGCGGATTTTCTGCTGCTTGGCATAAGTTACCGCCATGCCCGGCGTGCCAAACTTTAAGCTGCGGCGCGTTTTAACCTCAACAAACACCGCTCCTCCGTCTTTAGCGGCAATTATATCAATCTCTCCGCGGCGGCAGCGGTAATTACGCTCTACAATACTGTAACCGTGCCGCAGCAAATAAGCGCAGGCCGCATCTTCGCCGCGCCTGCCAAAATCACTGCGCCTGTCAGCCATCAGCTTCCTCCGGCAGGCGGATTATTTTATTCGGCACAGCTTTGGCCGGAGGCAAGTGCATGCTTTTTACAGGTTCATAACTGCGGCGGTGCCAGCTTGTTGCGCCGTATTCCAGCACTGCCTGCATATGCTCCGCACTGCCGTAGCCTTTGTTATGCGCCCAGCCGTACTGCGGATACTCTGCCGCAAGCTGTTCCATCATTCTGTCACGGGTAACTTTTGCTATTACAGAAGCCGCCGCTATTGAAGCGCTGAGAGCATCGCCGTGAATAAGTGAATAGGTTTTAATATCCCCTGCCTGCACTGGCATGGCATCTATAAGCGCCGCCTGCGGGCGGATTTTTAAACTTTCAAGAACTTGCGCCATGCCTTCCTGCGTGGCACGGTAAATATTAAGCCTGTCGATATTGTAAACGCTTACTATATTAACCGAAACCGCCAGCGCTTTTTCCAAAATTTCCCCGTAAAGCTGCTCACGTTTGGCTGCCGTAAGTTTTTTGGAATCGTTCAGCCCTTTAATAAAAACATTCTGCGGCAAAATAACCGCGCCTATAACCATAGGCCCGGCCAGCGGCCCGCGCCCGGCTTCATCAACTCCTGCCACAAACTGTGCCCCGTCATTATAGCAGTTATTTTCGTACATCAGCATTTTGGCAAAACGTTCACGCTCCGCCTGTTCTGCCTGCTGTTTTTTATAATAAGCCGCTACGAGTTTCTGCACGCCGCTGCGCCCGTCTTTGGCAAGTTCTGCCAAAAGTTCTTCATTCGGGTTATTGGCAAGCAGTTCTTTTATTTCTGCAATTTTCATGTTTACAGCCCCTTAAACAAAAAGCCGCTTACAGCGGCTTTAATTTCAGTTATTATTTATCTGGTTCATCCAGTGTTACACGGCCGGTTTTGCCGCTGCGGAAATCACGCAGAACAAGCTGCACCACTTTATCAAGGTCAAGCAGCCCGCCGCTTTTCAGGCAGCCGCGGCTAACGGCAATTTTTTCAAAAACGTCCTGCACCGGTGCTTCCGCTTCAAAATCAACGGCATATTTGTCTTTTAACAATTGCGGGTAAGCGGCAATTAATTTTTCCGTTAAAAGCCATGCAGCCTGTTCACGGTCATACACGTCTTCTTTAATAGCGCCGGTAAGAGCAAGGTTAAGCCCAATCTGCGGGTCATCAAACTTTGGCCACAGCACGCCCGGCGTGTCTAAAAGCTCCAGCCCTTTGGCAATGGTAACCCACTGCTGCCCGCGCGTAACGCCCGGTTTATCGGCCGCCAGCACTTTGTTTTTGCCAACAAGCCTGTTGATAAGCGTCGATTTGCCTACATTAGGTATGCCGACAATCATAACGCGTATGGAACGGTTTTTAACGCCGCGCTTCAGCCATTTGTCTATTACAGGCTGCGCCGCTTTCTGCACGGCGGTTACAAGCTGTTTTACACCTTTGCCTGTATTGCAGTCGATAACACATACCGGCAACCCGTTATTTTTAAAAATTTCTTTCCACGCTTCTGTTTTGGCAGGGTCTGCCATATCAACCTTATTTAAAGCTATAATTTTAGGCTTCTGCCCCAAAAGCTGGTTCAGCATGGGGTTGGTGCTGCTGCGCGGCACACGTGCGTCAAGCATTTCCACAACCACGTCCACCAGTTTAAGCTGCTGTTCCATCATGCGCTTGGCTTTGGTCATATGGCCGGGAAACCACTGTATTTTAAAGTCCATTTATAACACTCTCCCTGTCAGGGCAGCATGCGCCATCTGTCAACCGGCCAGAACGCCAGGCTGGCTTTGCCTTTAACCAAATCCAGCGGCACAAATCCTACATCGGCAAAACGGCTGTCCTCAGAGTTGTTTCTGTTATCGCCCAGTACAAAAATATGCCCTTCCGGCACAACGGATTTTCTGTAATCAGAAAGATTCGGCCCTTTGGGGTCTTCCTTCCATGTGTAAGGCTCGTCAATTTCCGTGCCGTTTACAAGCACTTTGCCGCTGCGCATTTCAACGGTATCGCCTGCCGTGGCAATAACGCGCTTAATAAAATCGCGGCTTTCGTCTTTAGGGTAACGGAAAACAATAATTTCACCCTTCTGCGGATCGCTTACAAAATAGGTAAACTTGTTTACCAAAAGCCTTTCATGGTTTACCAGCGTCGGGTACATGGAAGAACCCTCTACCATATAAGGCTCTACAATAAAGGTTCTGATGCAGAAGGCAAGCGCCACCGCAACAATAATGGAAACCAGCCAGTCGCTGACCGTATCCTGCCAGGAAGTTTTTTGTTTGCTCATTTTATTTTCCGCTCCTTTTTCTGCCGTAACCATACGGCCTGTCAACGTTAATATTCCAACACAATGTGCGTGTTTCTACAACTTATACAGTATGCTTTCTTATACTAACAAACATTAGCCTATTTGTCCATACTGTTCACGCTTTTGACACATAAAAAAATATTATACTATTAACGATTTTACTTGCATTATAGCCCGCGTTTGTTGTAAAATTCTTTTGTTGTGCTGTACATTTTTTGTAGTAAATTTTACATTCAGCCCTGCTTGCGGCAGGATTTTTAAATTGAATAGCCAATATAATAATATTGTACACTATTTCTTGTATGTAAATTTAACATTTTAAAGGTTAAAGGAGCATGAAGCATATGACACAAATTAGTATCGCCGTTATCGGCAGCTGCAATATCGACGTTGTTGTCGAAGCGCCGAAACGTCCGCTGGCAGGCGAAACCATTTTGGGCAGCCGCCTTATTATTGCCCAGGGCGGCAAGGGTGCAAACCAGGCAGTTGCCGCAGCAAGGCTCGGCGCCAAAGTTTATATGGTTGGCTGCGTCGGCGACGACGATTACGGCCGTTCCGTAATTAAAAATTTTGAAGCGAACGGCGTTGATACCGGAAACGTAAAGGTTGTGCCCGGCGTAACTACCGGCACCGCGCACATTACGCTTGCCGAAGGCGATAACAGCATTATTGTTATTAAAGGCGCCAACGACCTTGTAACGCCTGAACTTATAGATGAAGCCTGGCCGCAGATTGCAGGCTGCGATATGGTAATGCTGCAGCACGAAATTCCTGCCGCAGCCATTGCCCACACCTTAAAAAAATGTGCGGAAGCCGGAGTAAAAGCCTTGCTGAACCCGGCGCCTGTTCTTGAAGGCGCACAGGACTGGGCCAAAGACGCCGCCTTTATAACGCCTAACGAACATGAAGCGCAGGCTCTTTTCCCAGGTAAAAGCACCGAAGAAATACTTTTAGAAAACGAAGGCCGCCTTTTAATGACGCTCGGCAGCAAAGGCGTTGCTTATGCCGAAAACGGCGCAATTAATACCGTGCCCGCCTTTAAAGTACAGGCGGTTGATACTACCGGCGCAGGCGACACTTTCAACAGTGCTTTCGCCGTTGCACGCGCTTCCGGCAAAACCATGTCCGAAAGCATTACTTTTGCCAATGCGGCAGCCGCTTTATCCGTACAAAAAATCGGCGCGCAGGGCGGAATGCCTTATTTAGATGAAGTGGAAGGGATGTTGTCCGAATGCAGAAAATAGGAATTTTAAACAGCGAAATTGCCAAAGTACTGGCAGATATGGGGCACACCGATACTATCGTTATCGGCGACTGCGGCCTGCCTGTGCCGGACGGCGTAAAAAAGATTGACCTTGCCTTGAAGCTCGGCATGCCGCGTTTTTTGGAAGTTGTGGAAGAACTTGCCAAATATATGGAAATTGAAAAAATCCATGTTGCTGCCGAAATGCAGAGCAAAAACGAAGAATGCTGGCAGCAGATGCACAAACTGTTTGACGGCAAAGAATGGATTGTTACCGACCACGAACATTTTAAGCAAGCCACCAAAACCGCTAAAGCAGTTATACGTACCGGTGAAACAACACCGTTTGCCAATGTAATTTTACATTCCGGCGTTATATTCTGATTTAAAGGAGTACTGTCAGCTATGGAAATTACCATGCAAGGTATTTCAAAGGCCTTCGGTTCCAACGAAGTTCTGCGCGGGGTTGATTTCACACTGCATTCCGGGGAAATCCACGCGCTGATGGGCGAAAACGGGGCCGGCAAGTCAACTTTGATGAATATCCTCACCGGCATACACAAAGCCGATGCGGGCAAAATTTTCGTTGACGGCCAGGAAGTACATTTTAAAAACGCACGTGATGCCGAAAACCACGGCATTGCCTTCATTCACCAGGAGCTTAACATCTGGCCCAACCTTTCAATACTTGAAAACCTGTTTTTAATGAAGCAGATTACCAACTCCTTCGGCATACTCGACACTAAAAAAATGCGTAAACTGGCCGAAGAAAAATGCGCGCAGATTGGCATTGAGCTGCCGCTTGACGCCGAAGCCGGCGAATGCAGCGTAGGCCAGCAGCAGATGACGGAAATTATCCGCAATTTAATGCTGGACGCCAAAGTTGTAATTATGGACGAACCTACCGCGGCGCTTACCGAACGTGAAACCGCCAAACTGTTTGAAGTTATGCACGCATTAAAGGACAAAGGCGTAGCCATTGTTTATATTTCACACCGCATGGAAGAAGTATTTACCCACTGCGACACCATTACCGTTATGCGCGACGGCCACTCCATAAGCTGCCGCCCGACACGCAGCACCACCATGGAAGCCGTAGTACAGGATATGGTTGGCCGTGCGATTACGGAATATTATCCCGGACGCACCACCGAACCCGGCGAAGTGGTTCTGGAAGTTAAAAACCTGTGCCAGCCGGGCGTGTTCGACCACGTTTCCTTTAATTTGCGCAAAGGCGAAATTTTGGGCGTTGCCGGGCTGATGGGCGCTGGACGCACGGAAATTATGCGCGCGCTGTTTGGCATTGATGACTGCCGCCAGGGCGAAGTTTACCTGCACGGACAGAAAATAAACATCAAAAAACCGGAAGACGCCATTAAGGCAGGCATTGGTTTTATTACCGAAAACCGCAAAACCGAAGGCCTGATTCTGGACTTTTCCATTTTAAAAAATATTGCCCTGCCAAGCGTTGATACCTTCGCTTCAAAAAGCGTCATCAACGATAAAAAGGAATTTAATTTCTCCAACGAATTATCGCACAAGCTCGGTGTTAAAGCCAACTCCATCCAGCTTCCGGCCGGTGCGCTTTCCGGCGGCAACCAGCAGAAGGTTGTTATAGCAAAATGGATTGGCATGCACCCGTCCATTATCATTATGGACGAACCTACGCGCGGCATTGACGTAGGCGCAAAGCGCGATATTTACGATTTGATGAACGAACTTACCGCACAGGGTGTTGCCATTATCATGGTTTCTTCCGACCTGCCGGAAGTTATCGGCATGAGCGACCGCATCCTTGTTGTGCACGAAGGCAAAATTGCCGGGGAAATACCGCATGACCAAGCAACCCAGGAAAATATCATCACCCTTGCAACAGGAGGAATATAACAGATGAACGTTTCTGCCTTAGTTAGAAAAATGGGCCCGTTAATCGGGTTAATTGTACTTTTTGTTGTTATATCTGCTTTAAACAGCAGCTTTATCGACCCTTCCAACTTAAAAAACCTGCTGCGCCAGGTTTCCATTAATGCACTGATTTCCTTCGGCATGACCTTTGTCATCCTTACAGGCGGCATTGACCTTTCCGTTGGCAGTACGCTGGCTCTTTCCAGTGCAATTATGGCAAGTTTAATTAAAGGCGGCATGGACCCGATTATGGGCATTGTTGTTGCTGCCATTATCGGCCTTATCCTCGGCACTATTAACGGCGTTGTAATTTCTTACGGCAAGGTTGCTCCTTTTATTGCCACTCTGGCAACCATGACTATTTTCCGCGGTTTGACTTTGGTTTACACCGACGGCAACCCTATCAGCAGCTTAACCGACAACCAGTTGTTCCATATGTTCGGCCAGGGCTATTTTGCAGGCATTCCTGTACCGGCAGTTGTTATGCTTTTAATGTTTGCCCTCTGCTGGTTTATTCTTAACAAAACACCGCTGGGCCGCAAAACCTATGCTGTCGGCGGCAATGAAAAGGTTTCCTTTATTGCCGGCATTAAAATTGAACGCATTAAAATTTTTGCTTATGCAATTACCGGCCTGTTCTGCGCACTGGCAGGCGCCATTTTAACCTCGCGCCTTAACTCCGCACAGCCTACCGCAGGCACCGGTTATGAACTTGACGCCATTGCGGCAGTAGTTCTTGGCGGCACAAGCCTTTCCGGCGGCAAAGGCCGTATCGTGGGCACGCTTATCGGCGTACTTATTATCGGTACCCTTAACAACGGCCTTAATATTCTTAACGTATCCAGCTTTTACCAGCAAGTTGTCAAAGGTATAGTTATCTTACTTGCAGTTCTTATGGACCGCAAAAAATCGTAGGAGGTTATGTTTTAAATGAAAAAAACTTTATTAGCTGTTATGGCAGTACTTATGATGTCGGTAATGCTTATTGCTGGCTGCAGCTCCGGAGAAGAAGCTGCCCCGGCTGCCGATAAAAAAAGCGGCACTACCACTATCGGTTTTTCCATCTCTACTTTAAACAACCCGTTCTTTGTTTCCGTTAAAGACGGCGTTGAAGCAAAAGCCAAAGAGCTTGGCGTTAACGTAAAAATTGTTGATGCCCAGAACGACCCGGCAAAACAGGCTAACGACGTTGCAGACCTGCTCCAGCAGGGCGTAAGCGTACTTTTGGTAAACCCGGTTGACTCTGCTGCCATTTCCACTTCTGTTGAAGCTGCCAATAAAGCAAAGATTCCTGTAATTGCTCTGGACCGCAGCGCCGACAAAGGCACCATTGCTTCCCTTGTTGCTTCCGATAACGTAAAAGGCGGCGAAATGGCTGCTGAATACATTATTAAAAAACTTGGCGAAGGCGTAAAAGTTGCTGAACTCGAAGGCATCCCCGGTGCTTCCGCAACCCGTGAACGCGGCGAAGGCTTCCATAAAGTTGCCGACCAGAAATTAAGCGTTGTAGCTAAACAGTCTGCTGATTTTGACCGTACCAAAGGCCTGACCGTTTCCGAAAACATGCTGCAGGCTAACCCCGACATTCAGGCAATTTTTGCCCAGAATGATGAAATGGCTCTCGGTGCTATCGAAGCCTCCAAGAGCGCAGGCAAACAAATCTTTATCGTTGGTTTTGACGGTACTGACGATGGCCTGAAAGCTGTTGAAGCTGGCACCATGGCCGCTACCATTGCCCAGCAGCCGGAACTGATGGGCCAGCAGGGCCTTGAAGCTGCCGTTAAACTGGCTAAAGGCGAAAAAATTGATGCCAAAATTTCCGTTCCTCTTAAACTTGTAGAGAAAAAAATAATTTAACTTTCCTTTGACAAATTGCGTACAAAAAATCCCGCTCAGTGAGCGGGATTTTTTTATTTGATTTACTTTTAAAACATAATGTCGCCGGGTTCGTAATCAACCGTGGTTTTACAAAAGCAATTTCGTTGCAGTACGGATACTGCGGGCAATAAACACATTCTTTCCATACTTTCTGCGGCAATTTTTCTTTGGCTGTTTCAATGTAATCGCACTTGGCAAAAAAGCCGGGCTGGTAAGTAAGCGTAAAAAACATTTTCACGCCGCGCTCTATGCCCTCTTTTTCCAGCAAATGCACAATGTTGCGCCCTATGCCGCTTGTTTTGCGTTCCGGGTCAACGGCAAGCGAGCGTATTTCCGCAAGCCTGTCCCACACAAAATGCAGCGCGCCGCAGCCAATCAGGCGGTTATTTTCAATCGCCACAATATAATCGCGCAGGTTTTCGTAAATTGCGTTGCGTGCGCGCGGCAGCATTAAGCCTTCGTGCGCATAATCATTCAGAAGTTTATGAATATTTTCTACATCATCAAACGTAGCTCGACGATACGTAATCATGCACCATGCCCCCTCAAATAACTGTTAAGCCATATCCTAACACTCATTTAATAAAAATGCAATATCTGAGCGCGCATTTTACAAAAATTTTTCCGTCCCCTAAAGAGGCCAATTGTTTTAAGAAATGATGATTGGGTTCGTTAATTTTAACGGCGTCCGTCCCTGTATCAGGGTAAAAAACTTATTTTTACGCCGCCCATGCCCAGCGCTGTTTTAACGCCTATACCGGCATATTCGGCGTATGCGGCTAAAAGTGCCGCAATCCTGTTCTGGCTTTGCGTGCCGCGGAAAAGCAGCCTGTAACGGCCTTTAAACGCGTCTATCGGCGCACCGCCAACAGAATACTGCTGCAAAGATAAATTATAGCCGGTAACCTTCACTGCCTGCGCCAAATGTTCTTCAAGATTATTTTCTTCAAGCACAAGCCCGCCGCAAAAAGCGTTCCAGCGTTTTAAAAGGCTGCGGAAAATATAAACATTATCCGGGTAAATTTTATAACTGCCAAACGCCTTAAACGATGCGGAAGTTATAAAATTAAATTCTGCCTGACGCGGAGGCTGCGGCATGGTAAAAAACTGCTCCGCCATGTCTTTATAGCTTGTTTGCTTTACCGGCTGCGGTTTACTTAATTGTACCACATATTCTTTTTGCTTTAAATATAAATTTTGCGGCAGCCTGCCTAACGCATATAAAATTTCTTCCGCAGCTTCTTTGTTAAGCGCCGCAAGCTGCCATACTGCGCTGCCGCGTGCCTTATCGTAATACACAAACTGGCTGAACGGGCGCAGCGCAGAACGATGCATAGCTTCCGCAAAATCCGTATGGGCGTACTGCATCAGCGCGCCATGAAGCACGCTGCCAAACGATTGATGCAGACGCTGCCCTTCCGGCAGCTGCAATAAAACTTCCCAAATTTGCAGCATAATTATTCCTCCGTAACTGCGCAGACGCCCATTAAAGTTATGCCCTTATGCGTTTTGGCCGTTTGCAGGCCGCGCGGTGCAGCAAGCTTATCAAGCCGCAGGTGCGCGTGCTTATAAAAATTATTATGCAAAATTACCGCTGCCGCATCTGTAAACGATTTTTGGTCCGGCGCAATTGCCAGCAGCAGACTTTTGCTTAAAAAGCCGCTGCCGCTGCCCAAAAATAAATTAGCATTTTCTGCCCGGGCAAATTCCTGTTTTAGTGCCTGCCCAAAAATAATTTTTTCACGCTGCAGCACAAAATCGGTAAAATCGCGCTGGCGTTTAACAAGTTCTGCCGCCGATGTAATGCCGATACCGCCAAACACAGCTTTATCAAGCGTTATGCTGAAATGCTGATGCGCGCCCGGCGGCAGGCATTCACGGAACAAGGTGAGGTTTTTGGTTTTTACCTGCCCTGTTTTAACAATATATACAGCCTCGCGCTTCTGCACAATTACAGGTATTGTTTTGCCGCTGCTGTATGAATCGCTTACCGACAAGCCTTTCATAATACTGCAGTTCATGCTGGCCTGCGACATTAATTCCGCACTGTACTCGTTTTTGGGTATTTTTAAACGGTGCAGCAACACAATTTCCAATTTCTGCGCAAGCCTGGCAAAGGCAGAATTTTTATCACGCAGGCGGTTATCATTAATAATGCGGCTGACTTCGGCCCAGGCAGCATTACGCAGCTTGTCTTCCTGCAGCAGCAGGCTGAACAGCAGCCCTGTGCGCAGCGCGCCCTTAATGCTGCTGCCCGGTATGTACGGCTGGCCTTCAACATTGTGCACGGTGCGCACAATTTCCGTAAGGCGCATTTTATTGGCAGCCAGTATTTCCGGCGCTACTTCAACACCTGCATAATCTGTTACAGCGTCGCCCAAATCTTCTATTTTAAAGCCTTTTTCCTGAACCCATTCGCATAAAGTCCCGGCACGCAGCCTGGTTTTTATCAGTTCTTCAAACTCTGCCAGCAAATCATGTTTATACAAAAATTTTACCCACAGGCGTTCATTCAAAAAATATACCCGCCTGCTGCCGGCATCGTACAAACACTGATAGCTGTATACCGTTCCCACTTCGTCGGTTATATGCACCGGGCCCAGGCAGGTTACAGACATTTTTTTATATTCAAAATTACTGATACTCATACAGGCAACCCCATATATACGGCCTTGCCATAGCGGTACACGGCGTGCTGCGCCCCCAAAGCCGTAAATTCAAGCAGGCGCCCTTCAACCCTTTCGGGAAAGCACGAACCCGCCTTTAACATGTATACGCTGCTGCGTTTTTCAAAATTCTGCGAGTTTTGGTTATAAACAAAACCGCTGCGTTTTAATAAACTGAACGCGCCTTTTTTTACGGTGGCAATCTGTTCCTGCACCGGGCACAATACGGAAAGCGACATTTGCAGGCTGCTTGTTTTGTTTTCAAGCAAAACCTTAAGCATACCGGCATCACCGCCGCAATCTTCGCTTAAAAGCTGCGGAACGCCTTTTAACACAAATTTGCCAAAGCCGCTGCTGCGCCTGCCGCCAATGCCGCCCAGTCCAAGCAGTTCCACCGCTTTAACAAGCCCTTCAAGCAAAGTTCCGTCATCCAACCCAACTATGCAGTATAACCCGGCACCTTCCGCAAAAGTATAATTGCTTACATAATATGCCCGCCCGCCGTTTCTGAAATCAAGCCTGCGCTGTACGCCGCTCCAGCCAAAATCGTGCTTTTCCTGCTCTTTAGCCGTGCTTTCATACGGGTGCAGGTAGTCATAAATACCGCTTACGCGGATATAAGCCATATTTTCGTGGTCGCGCAGCGCTTCATACTGCAAGCACAGTTCTTTAAAAGACAGCTGCAAATCAAGTGGATTTACTTTTTCCTTACAGTTATACGGCACCGGCACATACAGTTCTTCTTCCGCGCCGCTGTAATAAGGCAGAAAATCACTGAAAAGCAGCCCGCCCTTTTGCACGGCTTCAATAAACCGGCTGCAAAGCTCTCCGTCAAGCGCAGCTGTTTCCGTTACAAGCGCGCTGAAAAAAGTATCGGCGCAGCAGTTAAAAGACTGCAAATTGCCGCTTTTTTTATTTTCGGCTGTGCCAAAATGCACCGGAGTTAAAAACTTAAACTGCAAAATATAATACTTCATTTTAAGCAGCTTCCTTCAAGAGCAGTTTTAAGCCTTCCGGCATACTCCTCAAGATTTTTGTTTAAACCGGCGTACCGCACCGAAAAATTACTGAAAGCCACCCTGCCGTAACCGCGCGAACCATGGCCGCCAAGGTAGTCCATCTGCAGCATCATAAGCGCTGCCGATAAGGTTGCGAAATCTTCTTCAATTTCCTTTTCGTTTTCGATGTTGTACACAAGTTTAAACGCAAAATCGGTACCTGCCGGCACCCTTTCAATCTGACGCGGTATTGCCGTTGCCGTAAGCCTTGTAATGGAGTTTTCAAATTTTACTTCGCCCATGTAGGTATCGGTGTCCATACGGCTTATTTTTTCAATGCTTTCCGGCGTTACAAATACATCATAAAATTGCAGGCGTGCGCCTATAACGCCGTTTTTGGAAGTAGAACCGAACAAACGGCAGATAACTTCGTCGTCATCTTCAATTTTATTTAAAACATAACCCGGCGAGCGCATTTTAGCCAGCAAAGTGCGCAGCTTGCCTTTAAGCGAGCTGCCCGGAATAATGGGAACTTTGGTAAAATGGTCGCGCACAAAGGGGCTTTCTACCGCGCCGATAGGAGTAAAATCGCTGGAGGTGCCAATGTGCAGCCCCGTTACCAGAGTAATAACAGCCTCTATTAAAAACTTTCCTTTTAAAACCGCCTGCTTCATTATTTATCCTTGCCTCCGTAAAATTTATGAAATGCCCCCAGCGCCTGTACGTATTTGGCAAAAGTGTCAAACCTTTCCGTACTGTCGCCAATGCTGTCAATCATTTCTATCAGCCCGGATTTTTCTACAAACGCGCCAACAATATTTTTTCGCGCCCGGCCAGATACATTAATTTAACCTTTAAAAATTTTACCTCCGCAACCAGCTCCGGCGGCAGCCTGTCGGGCTCCTGACCGCGCATTTTATAAACCTCCACGCGGTCGCGCACAAGGTTGACCGAAGTTAAAAACTTACGGATATGGCCGGTTTTTTAACAGCAGTACATTATTATTAAATTTGTCTTTAACCATAATGCCTTTAATGGCATTTTCGGCCCTGGCTATAATATCCATTAAAAGTCCTCCTTAGGCGCATTGGGCAAACTATAAATTAAAAGTTCCAGCGCCGTTAAAAGCTGCCTGCGCCCTTCCTTATCAAGCGCCCAGGCATACAGCCTGCTGCGCAGATTATTATATATTTCCGCCTGTGCGGCATTTTCCGATTTAGGTTCAAGCAGAGCAACCGCATAAGCAAACTGAGCCAGATTAAACCTGCCTGCCGCTGCGGCAAGCACGCCGTGCAGCTTATACAAAGTATTCCTGTCGGCCTTTATTTTGCCGGGTACTGCGGCAATGCCGAAACTTAAATTGTTTGTTAAAAAGTTAAGTTTTTCACCGCAAACCTGTTTTTCAAAAACGTTCCAGTCATAAACGTGGGCCAGCCCGCCTTCCGGGCCGCTTACATAATCCGCATTCTGCCCGAACAAAGCAATTTTGCCGGTACCCGGAACATTTTTAGCGGTTTTTTTCAGCAGCTGCGCCTGAATAAACATCTGGCTTACGGGGAAATCGGGCGTAAACATGCCTATGCCTGCCGAAAATGCCAGCTTGCCGTTAGTGTAGCTTTCAAAAGCGCGGTGAATATCAACCGCCACTTCCACAACGTCATCCCATGCGCCAAGCAAAAAAATGTTATCGCCGCCGCTGTAAATTACGTGTATGTTGCGCCAAAGCTGTTTGGGCTTGTTAAACAGCCTGAACACCGGCGTTACTTTACCGGAAGCGTTCTGCGTATCGCCTTTAAAAATTTTATTTAAAATTACTTTAAAAAAGAATGACAGCCTGCCGGAAAACGCCGCCTGCCTCGATAATGTAAGATACCTCAGCGGGTCGGGCAAATCGTTGCGGTAAAAACCTGCTTTTAAAGCTATGCCGATAGCATCGACGTCCGCCATTAAAACGCCCAGGCGCTTAACACCGGTATAGGTTTCGCCCATACTTTTGGCCGCCAGCATCTTCATATCGGGCAGCCTGCCGCTTTTGGCGTCGCGCACGCAGTAATCGCAGCGACGGATGCGGAAATAAGGGCAGTTATCGGAAGCTCCGCCTTTAATACTGTAAAGATAAGCCAGTTTATTATGCTGCTTAAATTTTTCCAAATCTTTGGTAGCTATTATTTTTAAGTACAGCACCCTTTTATAGCCCGGCACCGCAATACATCCGCTGATGCGGTTTGAACATACTGCCAGCACCTTATCATCCATAAAAGAGGCCTTACCGAGTTCAAGCAGCGCACGGCAGTTGCTGCACAGGCCGTCTTTGCGCCCTTCATCGGCAGCAGCAACGTTTCTGTGGCATACGCAGCATTCCGAAGCCGCTTCGTTGTGGTTAAAACTGCTTTCAGGGTCAAACAGCCCTGCCAGAACCGATTCCGAGTAGCGGTTCTTTTTATTGTTTTCCACCTTCAAATCGGCACGCGCCATAACATCGCTGCCAAGCTGCCTGCCAACCAGCTCTACCGGCGTAAATTCCGCCGCGCCGACAGATACATAAAGCTGAGTGCCAAAATTTTGCAGCAGCCACCCGTTAATGTACTCCGCAAAAGTTTTTACACCCTCTTTAAACTGCGGCGTATTTGGCGCCAGCAAATACAAACGCCCGCCGCCGGTATAAATAATGTTTGCACGTGAAAGTTTTAAATAATTTACAAGTTCGTCTGCTATAAGCTGCGAAAAATATTCCAGATACAGCGAGCGCCCGCGCATGGTTGCAAGCGGCGACTGCTCTGCCGGAGTTGTTAAAAAGCCGTAAATACCGGCAATATCGGCAGAAACAATTAAAAACAGCGGCTCGTTTTGTATTTGGGCAATTTTTTGCTTTTTCACAAAGCGAAGCATACGAAGTAATTCCGTTAGCTTCAAAATAATGGGCTATACTTACCGCAAGCGCCGCCGTTATTTTTACATGCTCAAACATCGAAATATCGCGCGGCAAATCCTCGCGCACCGTAAGCGGCACATAATACAGGGCGTCTTCAAGCACCTGCAAAAGCTCATAGGGGTACATCTGCGCCAAAGGCTTTTGCTTTAATTTATTTTCAATTATTTTTAAAAGTTTTAAATAATCTTCCGGGCTTGCTTTAATGTTATCACGCACTGCGTAATTAATTTCTTTGCCGGTATTTATTTCCTTAAGCAAAAAATAGCGCTTATAAGTATCGTGGTCCGAAAAATAATTAAATACCGATTCCAGGCACAGCGAAGCATCAAACTTATCATCCTGGCGGCGTTCGGTCTTTTCTGCGCCGAACGCAATCGTATCGGCAAAATAAACTAAATATGCCAAATCATCGTCTTTAAGTTTTACTGCTTCAAAATCGCGCCTGCGGTGATAGCTTATGCAGCGCAGAAGCTGCTGCATGGCTTCATCATCTTCGGGCAATAAACGCGCCAGCCACCGGGCACCATATTCTGGATATGTTTCCGGCTCATTTGTAAGCCCCGCACGATAGCATAATTTGCCAATATCGTGCAGCAAAGCAGCTTTTGCAAGTAAAGTATAATCCACCATAACAGACTCCATAAAACACACTAAAATATATAATAATTAATTCGACAAAAATATAAGAAATCCTTTATATTTTAAATATCAGATATTAAAGTAGTAAAAAATAAATAAAAAACGGCAAAAAGAAAACTCTTTGCCGGGAAATTAAACATTTTAAGTTATTTTACTAACAAATTCATTAATTCATCATAGCCATCTACAACGTCATAAACAACGCTGCCATTGCTTATTGCTTTAAAATGCTCTTTTGCGCAATGTATTTTTGCTTTCTCAATATCTCTAAGCTGTAAAGAGGATAATGACCCTTTAGTTTCTGCCACAAAATAAATATGCTTAACAGACCCTTCGTAAAAAGCAATCGCCCAGTCAGGGTTATACTTGCCAACCGGCGTAGAAATATAAAAACCGTTTGGCAGCTTTACATAAACCGCAACATCTTTGTTTGTATCAAGCTCCTGCGCAAAATTTTTCTCATTGGCAGAATCATACAAAACGTGGTCATACAAATGCTTCTTGGTTTTAACTACATTTGTGCCTAATTTTCCTTTCATAGTAGGTTCTGTAAAAATATTGGTATCATATTTTTCGTCAAGCATATCATAAGTAATATGCTGTATTACTGCCGTTGCTTTCTCGTCATTAATCAGCCCGGCTGCCTTAATAATAAATTCTTCCGGGTTATCCTTAAACTGGTCAAACACCGGCTTTTCAATACCGGTTAATATTTTTACAACATCCTTGCGCGTCAGCCCTGTTGCTTCCACCAGTTTGCCAATCAAATCATACTTAACACTACTGTTAACAGTAATTTTTTATCACTGCCGTAAGTTGCATTCTGCTCTTTTATAAAAAGCATTGCCTTTTTCCAGCGCCTTTTTAGATTCTATTTTCTCCATTACGCCGGTTTCAACCTTAAAATAAATTTTATTTATACGCAGCTTGGCATTAAGAACGTTAACAGCATTTTTAATCAATTCATCCGTATTAAAATCTACAACATATACAGACTTAGCATTTATTTTTTTGCCAAAGTGCCTTAAATTCCGGCATTGCCAGCTTATTTCTGTCTATATGCAGCTCAACGTTATTGCTACGTGCATTTTCTGGCTGCATTGCTTTGCTGTTATAAACAGAATCAAGAATATTAATAATATCATCTTTACAATCTTGCACTTCTTCCGCAACTTTAACTGTGCCGTTCTTCCTGTCCTCATAAAACTTGTCGGTTAAAGTGTGTTTTTTATCAATATAATCCTGCTTAACAAGGTCAAATATAATAGCGCTTGCAAGTTCATTATCAATAACCTGTTCGTTGCCCTGCAAATCTTTAATAACCTTGCCCTCAAATAACGCCGCAGTAACTTTAACAGGCCTATCGGCAACTGCTTCGGCAAGTTCCGTCTGCAAGCCTTTAGCAAAACTTTCGTAACTTTCGCTGGCAATAACAGTAAGCACGTTCACATTATGCACATCGGCACCCAAAACACCTGCGTCCATTCGCTCGCCGTCCTGATTAACGCACAAGCGCAAACCACGCCCTACTTCCTGGCGTTTGCGCACCTCGCTGGCACTTTGTTTTAACGTACAAATTTGAAAAACATTCGGATTATCCCATCCTTCCCGTAGTGCGGAATGTGAAAAAATAAATCTTACAGGCGAACGCTGCGGGTTTCTGTCCAACAGCAGTTCCTTATTTTTCATAATAAGGTCGTAAGCGTCAACGTCATCCGATGTTTCCTTCCCACGCCCTACTTTGCTGTCAATCATCTTGCCTTTTTTATCAATCGAAAAATACCCGGCGTGAGTATCTTCCGCTTTAATTGCTGCAAGATATTTTAAATATTCTTCTTCGCCAAACTCCGGCTGAAAATGATTAATAATATCGTTATATTCTTCTTCAAATATTTTGGCAAATCCGCCTTTTTCCGCGTTGCCGCTCTTATCATATTTTCTATAATGCACAACCTCATCAATAAAAAATAACGAAAGTACCTTTATGCCTTTGTAAAATAATTTGCGCTCGCGCTCTATGTGCGACAAAATTGTTTCTCTGATTTGTATACGCCGCAGCTGAGTTTCATTAACTGCACCCACAACTTCACCTGCATAAATTTTAATGCCATTTGCAAACTGAACAGAGTTATCCCTGCCATCAATACTTGTAATCGTGTACCGGTCTTTGTATTCTTCCATACTGTTGGAATTATCATACAAATTAAAGCCTTCGCTTACCTTACGTGTTACCTGGCGGATAGTTTTGCCTTTATAATCAAAACTTATTGTTGCCGTTGGGTTCTTATCTGATAAGTTAATGCTTTCTAAATACACAAATCCTTCTGTTGCTGTTGTGCCGGACTGACTCACGCCTTTAACAGCAATTTTTTTAACCAGCCTTTTATTATACGCTTCCATCGCGTCCAAACGGTACACCATATTATAAATGCTGTCCGCCTTATGCGTTGCCGAATAGCGCAGGGTAATTAAAGGGTTAAACTCTTTTAAACGTTCTTTGGTTTGCTTGCCTTCTACCGACTGAGGCTCATCAATAATCAAAATTGGGTTAGTTTTGGCAATAATATCAATCGGCTTGCGGCTGCGGAACTCGTCCAGTTTCATATAAATACGGCGCGCATCTTTACCTTTGGCATTAAACGCCTGCGAATTAATAATCATAACCTGCATAGCACTGTCCGAAGCAAATTGGTCTATATTTGTCAGCTGGGCAGAATTATAAATAAAAAAGCGTATCTTTTTGCCGTATTCTTCCGCAAAATGTTCCTGCGTTACCGTAAAACTTTTATAAACGCCTTCGCGGATAGCAATGCTTGGCACAACAACAATAAACTTACTCCAGCCGTAATGCTTGTTTAACTCATACATTGTTTTAATGTAAGTATAAGTTTTGCCGACGCCGGTTTCCATTTCAACAGTTAAATTATATTTGCCTTCCAGCCTTGGCGATGGCGCAATTAAATTAACACGCTGTACTTTATTTAAGTTTTCTAAAAATAATATTATCGCTTAACTGCGGCACGATTGGCTGATTGCACCAACCGGTAAAATATGGGTCATCAATAACTGTACCCATTTTTTCATCACCGCGGTCAATTAAATAGTTAGCTGTTAAATACGGCTGACCGGCAAAAACATCAACCACGGCTTTAGCGGCATCTGCCTGAAATTTTTGGTGTTTAAATTTTAACTTCATTTTGCCGCCTCCTAAATTACCTTAACATCAGTATCAGGGGCAAGCATTTTAAAAATTTCCGTTACGTTAATCTTTTCCGGGCTGCTGCCAAAACCTGCGTCGCGGAACACTGCGCGCAAAGGCTTGCGTTTGGCAATTTCTTTAATAACGCTTTCGGGTATATTTTCATCAAAGCAGGCAACTAAATCGCCATCGTTATAAGTATGCACAGTGCAGTTTTCTATTTGCTCTGATGTATACGGCAACGAAATTGGCAAACCCCAATCCAGCAAACAGCCAAACAATAAATCTAAATCTGTTCTGTCCGGTTTAATATTATCTTCCAAATTAACAAGCATATCCTGGCTGTATTCACCGGCGCTGTAATAAACATCGTTCATATTGCTGCTGTCAACTTTAAACACCCTAAAACCAATATCCAAATCCTGCGTTGTTAATGGGTTATCGGCTTTAATTTTTTCGCCTGCCCGGCGTATGCGTTCTTTGCCAATTTCTGTAATAAAATGTGGCTTTCTGTATTTATCTAAAAAATTTATACTTTTAAGAGCAATATTTTTTCTCACCTGCATTCATCAACTTTAATGTTTTATCTATGTCTTCAGCTATTTGAATTAAGATAAACTTTAAATTTTTTCTATTTTCCAAATTATAGTTGAATACAGCTTCAGCAGTTGTGCCTGATCCCGAAAAATAATCTAAAACTATATCATTATCTTTACAAATAAAATTTATTAAATATTTTATTAAACTAACCGGTTTGGGATGAGAAAAAATCTCTATGCCATCCATTAAATTTTTTAATTCTGCGCTTGCTTTTTCATTTGTTTCAACATTATTTTTTTCTTTATTTATTAATGGAGTTAAATACTTATCTTTAATAAAATTTGTTGGTCTTTTAAATCCTTCTTCAACCCTAATAAATCTAATAGATAATAGTTTAGATTTTATTATAAATGTAGTCCCCTTATTTATCTCATCATTTAAAAATTCCTGACTCCATTTAAATTCTCCTTCTAACCTAAAATCATTTAACGATTTACCATTTATAATTTCAATTCTGTCTAATAATCTTACTCTATCAGTTTGATAAGGTTCATATATTCCATCCACAAAAGCTTGTTTTGCAAACTCCACTTTATCTTTTGGAAAATTCAAAATCTTAATGCTGTTTCCAGTATTTAATAAAGGTTGATCTCCTCCATCTAATAATTCTGCATTATACTTTATCTCGTTCTTTTTCTTTTCATAACACAATATATATTCATTTGTTTTTCTTGATTTTGCATCCAACGAAGGTGGTGTTGATGTTTTAACCCAAGAAAATATTTCAATAAAATTTTTTTCTCCAAAAACTTCGTCACATATCTTTTTTAAATTGACAAGTTCCTCTACACCAATACTGATAAAGATTACCCCATCATTACTTAATAAATTTTTTGAAATCATGAAAGTTTTATACATCATACTGCACCAGTCAGAATGAAACCGCCCGTTAGTTTCTGTATTTTTAAACAAACGGTTTTCTTCTTCGTCAAATAAACCTGCTTGTTCTTCATATTCTTGCTGCGTTTGTTTAAAATCATCACGGTAAATAAAATCATTGCCCGTATTATAAGGCGGGTCAATATAAATCATTTTTACCTTGCCCAAATAACTTTCCTGCAACAATTTTAAAACTTCTAAATTATCGCCTTCTATATATAAATTTTCAGTCGTATCCCAATTTTTACTTTCAGCTTTACAAGGGCGCAAAGTTTTACGGATAGGCTTATTGGCTTCAGCAATAGCCGCACGCTTCCCCACCCAGGTGAACTCGTACCGCTCCGGCGAACCCTCGGGGGAACTGTGTACTTAAAATTTGTTGCAACATTTCAAAATTAACGGCTTTTTTAAGTTTTCCGTTCTCATCAAGCGCTTCCGTAATGCAATTCGGAAATATCTCCGCCAATTTTTCTATATTCTTTTCTACCATATCCGGCGTTTCAAACTTCGGTTTGTTCATTTATTTTTTCCTCCTGACGATTTCGATTTTTATATGCAGTACGTATACGATTAAATTCTATTTCATTAGAAGAAAGCTCACGTACTTTCTCACGTAAAAATTCAAGAGCAAAATTAGAAAATTTATGTGTTTTACTACTTTTAGACACAGTAATTTCAAGATGATATTTTCTTGACTCTTTCATTTTAAAATACCAAATAAGAGCATATAAATCCTGCTTCCCAATCTCTAATCTTTCGGCTAACTGACGTTGAATATATGGATGCGTGTCATCAGGATTACCCTCTGAACTAGGACTTCTTCTGCCAAATCAATATTACCAGTTACTTTAATTACAGGCATTCCATCAGTTTCATTAAAACTACCTTCTTTAATAAATTTAGCCTTTTTAACACTTGTGCCACCAATTTTCTTTCAAAAGTAATATCAACACCATAAGGAGTAGATAATTTACCATCTTTATAATTAACGATACCTATATTGGCTGTTCCACTTTTACGTATTAATTCCATTATTTTTAACAAATTTTCTCGTTCTTTCGTAATTCTGTCTGTAATAATTTTCTCCATTTCTGCCAGCTTAATTTTTCCATTTCGAGCACGATAACGATAAAAAATATCACCTGACGTTATTTTTTCATTAGTATTATCCTTTTGCGCTATTATTGGTTTTATCTCTGCTTCGTAAGTATAAATCCAACCTATTTTTTTTCGCTTCTATTTCACTTAATCCATTATCCTTAGTTATTTTTTCATTAATAACAACAATTCCCATTTCCCACTCAATAGCAGGAGAAAAAAGTGCATTAACAGCTTCAGTAAATTGTTCTTGCTTCATATTTTCAAAATTATCATTTTTAAGTCCTATTACTTTGCGAGGTGTATCTTGAATACCAAATATAATATACCCACCAGAATTATTAGCATATGACGCCATTGTTTTAGCGTACATAGCAGTATTAGCTTTATTAAAAGATTGCTTAAATTCAACTCTATTACTTTCACGACTACGTAAATTACCAAAAACCGTACGACCTGATAAAATTTTTAGTACATTTTGATCATGATTCAATGCTATAATACCTCCATTTTTTGATTAACTTTTTCAATTCCATATTCAATTCAACTTTTTTATTAAACTGCTTCTCTTTGCGTATCTTATTCTCCAACGCCGTTATTTGTTTTTGTAGTTTGGCTTTTTCATCGGCTTTAGCAATGCTTTGTTTTAAATTTGTGTTTTCCTGCTTTTCTAAACTTTGCCCAGCGATTTGGCGCACAAAATTTTCGTAAACAGTATCAATGTTTAAGCCTTCCATTTTTAGCAGCAAATCTTGTTCATCAAGCCAGCTTGTATAGTAATAATTATTTACTTTGATGTTTTTATTTTCTGTTACTTCTTTAAAGCTGATAGCAGCTTTATATTTACCGTTATATTCCAGCAAAAACAAAATATAATAAGGTATTGCCAAATCAATTTGCCGCAAAACAGCTTCGCTAATATCAGGCGTATTTAACTTTACTTCAAAAACTTCCAGTTCTGGCAAGGTTACGCCAGCACTGATATTAAGCGTGCTTGCCGCTATTTTGTTGCGCCAATAAATTGTTTTTATCTGCGCGGCAAACAGGCTTTTTATTTTTGCGTTAGCCGGTAAATGTTCGTAAAACTTTTGTTTTGGCACACGTTTATTAAATTCTGTTGTTTGCGGCAAATTAAGCATTTTTTACCTCTTATCTTACAACTAAAAAGCAAATCAATTCAAAATCATCAAGCCCCGATACCTGCGAAAGCAAAGCTGTTGTTCCACCGGTTTTAAATAAACTGTCAAAGTCTTTATCTTCTTTTACATCAATTATTGATTCTATCGCTTCTGTTAAAAGCTGCGACACAGCTTTCATATTTTTGCCATCGTTGGTTTCTACATTAAACTGGCGGCAAAGGTTAAATAGCGGTTCGGCTTTGCCTTTGCACAAAAAGCGGATGTCATCAAGCAGCTTTTTCGGGTCGAGATAGTTGCAGATAATCTCACCTTCCGTGCTGATATAAACCATATAAAACGGATGTATTCTATTGCGGTTATCAATATTGACGCTGTTATTGATATTGCGGAGTATGAATATTACGCCAGACGGCATATCCGCACCGGCAGGCACAACAGCGTGCAAGCCGTGCGGCGCTTTTTCAATATCCGGGTTAGTTTTCATATAATCCAACAAATCCATTCTAAATTCGTTTAAACCTAAATCCATAATGGAAATACCGTTAGACATTTCTTCAATATCTACAACTTCTTCCTGTAAGCGTTTAAGCTGCTGTTTACGGTATTCAAGGTCGCCTTTTTCTTCGGCGTTAATTAAATCGTCATCGCCGGTAGAAGTCATTACCGAAATACGCATTCTTGTTTCTACACGCGCTTTTAAATTAATATAGTCGTCCAGCGTCATATCCGGCCAGAAGTTTACTAACTGAATGCAGCTATTTTTACTGCCAATACGGTCGATACGCCCAAAACGCTGAATAATTCTTACCGGGTTCCAGTGAATATCATAGTTAATTAAATAATCGCAGTCTTGCAGGTTTTGGCCTTCAGAAATGCAGTCCGTTGCTATCAAAATATCTATTTCGTCTGTATTTCCCGGCATTAAAATATTTTTATCTTTAGACACAGGCGAAAAACAGGTAAGCACTGTATTTAAATCTGCACGTGATTTGGGTATGGTTGTTCTGCCATCGACAGTGCCGGTAATTTCTGCCGTGTTTAAATTATATTTATTTTTTACATATACGCTGACATTTTTGTAAAGATAATCTGCCGTATCAGAAAATGCAGTAAAAATTAATACTTTTTTATTGCCAGGATTTATAGGATGCTTTAATTTTTCATCAATCTGCGCAAGCAAAGTTTGCAGTTTAATATCATGCTGCGGTGTAATATTTGCAATCATACTTTCTAAAGTCTGTAAAACCAGCGCGTCTGCTTTAAGCTCCCTAAGCCAGGAAACAGAATCTATATCCCTAATATCAATTTTTAATTTTCTGCCTACAACAAAATCGTCAAGGTTTTTATCGTCATCGTCAAAATCGCTATCAAACCCGCTCATGCTTTCTGCGGCTAAAAATTCAAAATTTGCATTATAAGGATTGTTTTGGAAAGCTTCTATTTTATCAATAGTTGTATAAATTAAATTTTTAATCCGCTGTACGGTTAAGCTAAAAGCATAAACAGAACTTTCAAGGCGTTTTAAAAGGTTAATACTCATTAATTTGCGTATGCCTTCTTCACGTCCTTGCTGGGTTAAGCCTTTGCCTTCCTTACTGTATAAATCTTTATATTTGGCAATTTTAGAAGTTTGTATATATTTTGTAGGCGTATATATGCCAAGATTTAAATACGATAATTGCAGGTAAATGGCGTTATAATTAACCTCATTTTCCAAGTCTGTTAAATGAGGCCGCTTGGATATTGGTTTTAAGCGTTCAGGGAAGGTGCCAATATCAGCAGTATTATAATATTTTTGGATATGTTTACGTGAACGGGCGATTGTTACGCTGTCCAATACTTCAAAAAAGTCAAATTCAAGCATTGAAAGCAGTTGGTTGGTCGTGCGGTCTTTAATATCAAGTTTTACCCATTCGTTAAAAGCCTTTTGCGCGTTACGGAAAACTTCTTCAATCGGTTTAGCAATGGCAAGTTTATCGTTAATATTTTGGGTTTCACCTTCATAAGCAAGCGCAAGCTGATTTTTTAAATCATTAAACCTGTTGTTGACCGGTGTTGCCGAAAGCATTAAAACTTTTGTTTTTACACCAGTACGGATAACCTTATTTAATAATTTAAGATAACGGTTTTCTTTGTTTTCTTCTCCATAAACTATACCACCGTTTCTAAAATTATGGCTTTCATCAATTACAACAAGGTCGTAATTGCCCCAGTTTAAACGGTCTAATTCTATGCCGTTAGATTCGCCGCCGCTGCGTGATAAATCTGTATGAAAAAAGCACATCGTACCTTAATTTATCTTTTGCTATGGGGTTATTAATGTAATTGCTTTTATAGGTATTCCAGTTTGCACAAAGCTTTTTAGGGCATAATACAAGTACGTTGCGGTTACGGTTTTCATAATATTTTATTACCGAAAGCGCAGTAAAGGTTTTGCCAAGGCCTACGCTGTCGGCCAAAATGCAGCCGTTATATTTTTCAAGTTTATTAATTATTGCCAGTGCTGCATCTTTTTGAAAATTATAAAGTAAATTCCAGATTTGGCTGTTTTTAAAGCCCGTTGCCTCGTTAGGCAAAATATCCTCGGATATATCTTCTAAAAATTCATTAAAAATATTATACAGAATATAAAAATAAATAAATTCCGGTGAATTTTCATTATAAGCTGTTGCGATATTTTCGATTACTTCTTCTGTGACATCCTGTAATTTTTGGTTATCGTTCCATAATTCATTAAAAAGATTTAAAAACTTTTTGCCATTTTCAAAAGCATTCGTTTTAGAAATAACGCAATAAGCATTATTTCCCTTTTCACAACCTAATTCAACGGTTGTAAAAGCATTTAGCGGCATATAAGTAGTTTCATCAACCGTCAAAAAGCCCATCATATTTTCTTGTGTAGTATTAGATTTAAACTTTACTTTTTTCTTAATCCATTCGGCACATTCTTTGGCAATAGCTTTTTGAGAAAGTTCATTTCTTAAACGCACTTCAAATTCCGTACCATACAAACTTTTTTCTCTGTTTAAACGAGGTATATAAAATTCGCGTTTTTCCTTAGGTATTTTTCTTCTTTTATGAAAGTAGGAGATGTAAAAATAAATTTTACCTCATCAATTTTCTCCAACTCTTTTTTCAATTCCTGATAAGCATAAATTGAAAAACAGGCAGCCGCTATGGAAACTTTGCTTTTAGGCTGAATTGTAGCCTTTAAATCGTCTTTTATAGTTTTAGTAATATTATCTATCATTTCCATAACGTTAAACACCTGCTTACATATATTTTTAATAAAATTATAACATATTTATAGTTTATTGAAAAACAACCCCTGCACTATGGTTAATCCACTTTGCAGGGGTTATATATTTTAAGATGTTGTTAAATTAATTTTATCCTTCCCTACTCTACCTTTTTAAACCTGCTTTTGGGCTGGCGGCAGATGGGGCAGGTAAAGTCGTCCGGCTCTTTGGTTAAATCGCCTTCGTACACGTAGCCGCAAATGGTACATACCCATTTTTCACCAGCTGGTTCCACAGTTTCTTCCTGGTAGGTAGGCGCATTTTTAGGTGCTTTGCCTTTAATTACATCGTGGTAATATTTATAGGTCATGGGTGTGTAATCGCCAAGCACTTCCGCGTCAACAACGCGCGCCAAAATTACAAAATGGGTTTCCATTTCATATTTGCCAAGCACTTCGGCAGTAATGTAACCGCTGGTTTTATCCGTTATAACAGGCAGGCCGTTTTTCATTTCCCAGCTAAAGCCGCAAGCCTCAAATTTATCTGTATCGCAGCCGGAGCAGAAACCTAATCTTGCAATAACATTTTGCGGTGTTGCCTCCGAAAGGATTGTTAAGGCAAATTTTCCGGATTTTTCGAGCGCGGTAAAGGTATAGTTATTTTTATTAACGCTGATAGCTATGGTTGGGTTATCGCTTGTTACCTGCACTGCGGTGTTTATAATGCAGCCTGTTGGCCTTTCGCCGTCCGTTACCGTAAGCGCATACATGCCATACGAAATTTTCCACAAAACTGATTTATCCATTTCACTGCCTCCGTTTCTTGTTAAAAAGTTTTATGCTTTGCACTTTTTGTTAACAACACAATTATTACTGCTATAATTATTATAACTTTTACATATTGTAATAAGCAATAAATATTTAAAAATCTGCAAAAAAATAACCCGGCTTGCAGCCGGGCTGTTTTATATTGCCGTTATGCCTGTCCAAGCACAACCATGTCTTTGCCGAGCATTGGCAGTTTGTTGCCAAAAGCGTCGTACTTATATAAATCAAGGCGTTCTATATCGGCTTTTTCGGCAGGCAGGTTTAAATTATACTGCTGGTTTAAGGTGTTTATTAAATCAACCGCTTTCATGCTGCCGTTTGGCGTTATGCGGCAGCTGAAAGTAAGCACCAGTTCTCCGCCGCTGTTTTGAGCCGTAATATGCGGTATAAAAAACTTAACGTCAATTTCTTTTACTTTTGTTTTGGCTTTTGGCGCCGCTTTGGCATAAATTATGCTTTCAGCTTCGTTAAACGCCGCCACAGCTTCGTCAACAGGCTTGTCATACGGCAGGGTTACGCGGTAATCCGCGCCGCCTGCTTCCGCCATAAGCGCGGGAGCATTGGTTGCCGTTACATCTGCCGCCAAAATGCGGATTCCGCGCGGCAGTGCTTTTTGCATTTTTTCTGCGGCTTCTTCTGCCGTCATCGGCTCTGCCAGTTCAATTTCGCAAAATTCGGCATAACTAACCACGCCAACACCCAGTGCCGATGCCAGCGAAAATTTTAAATGCGGGTTAAAGCCTTCGCTGTAAGCGGCAGGCAGTTTTGCCCTGCGGATAGCGCGTTCGATAGTACGCACGTATTCAAGATGTGATATAAACCTTATGCTTTTATCTTTGGTTATTTTTAATCTCAGTTTCATTTTATTAACCTTCCACTTTAACTTGTACGCCAAGTTTTTGGCAAACACCACAGCCGGTGCAGCTGCCGCGGCGGCAGTCATGCGTCAGTTCGCCGCGCTGTGCTTTTTTATATTCATTGCGCAAAAAGGCGCGCGATACCGCAGGCTGAATATGTTCCCACGGAAATACTTCGTTTTCGCCGCGCTCGCGGGCAATGTAAAATTCTTTATCAAGCCCGCAGTCCTGTAAGGCCTGCAGCCAGCGTTCATAATCAAACTGTTCGCTCCAGCCGTCAAATTTGGCTCCGCGCTGCCATGCAAGATATAACGCTTTGCCAAGGCGTCTGTCACCACGCGCAAAAACGGCTTCCATAATGCTGGTTTCCGGGTCGTGATACTGGAAAGTAATATTTTTTACCTTTAAGGCGTCTTTTAACAAATACTGTTTGCGGCGCAGTTCGTCCATGCTGTTCTGCGCGCTCCACTGAAACGGCGTATACGGTTTTGGCACGAAGCTGCTGGCGCTTACGGTAACTTTGCAGCCGCCTTTACCTGTAATTTCGCGGTATTTATACTGCACCTTCTTCGCCAAATCGGCAATAGCAAGTACGTCCTCATCGGTTTCACCGGGCAGGCCAATCATAAAATACAGTTTTACACTGCTCCAGCCCGATTTAAATGCCGCGCTGACGGCGTTCATTAAATCTTCTTCGGTTACGCCTTTATTAATAACGTCGCGCATACGCTGGCTGCCTGCTTCCGGCGCAAAGGTAAGGCCGCTTTTGCGCACTGCCTGCACTTCTTTGGCCAGGTCTACCGAAAAGCTGTCGATACGCAGCGACGGCAGCGAAACACTTACGCGTTCGTCTTTAAATTCGGCAATCATGTCGTGAATCATCGGCGCAAGGCAGGTATAATCGGCCGTGCTTAACGATACCAGCGAAATTTCGTTATAACCGGTGTTATCCACCAATTTGCGCGCCAAAGCCTTTAAAACTTCCGGATGACGTTCACGCACGGGACGGTATACCATACCGGCATGGCAAAAACGGCAGCCGCGTGTACAGCCGCGGAATACTTCAAGCATAATGCGGTCGTGTACAATTTCGCCGAAAGGCACTACCGGCGCTGTCGGGAAATCAACATCGTTCAAATCTTTTATAACGCGTTTTTCAATAACGGCAGGCGCACCTTCATAAGTAGGCACCACTGCTTTTACGGTATTATCTTCGTTGTATTCGGTTTTATAAAAACCTGGTACATAAATGCCTTTAATCTTTACGGCACGCTCCAAAAAGCCTCTGCGTCCGCCAGAGCGGCCTTGTTTCTTCCATTCGCGGTAAGCGTTTAAAAGTTCTACCAAAACTTCTTCACCTTCGCCGATAACAGCCATGTCAAAAACATCCGCCAAAGGCTCCGGGTTATATACGCAAGGCCCGCCAACAACAACAAACGGGTCGGCTTCGCCGCGTTCTGCCGCTAAAACAGGCACCTGCCCCAAATCGAGCATGTTTAAAATATTGCTGTACGAAAGTTCATATTGCAGGGTAAAACCAACAAAGTCAAAATCCTTCAGCACTTTATTGGTTTCCAGGCTGCGCAAAGGTATGCCGTGTTCACGCATTTTCGCTTCCATATCGGTCCACGGCGCGCATACGCGTTCTGCAGCCAGCCCGCGTTCTTTATTTACAATATGGTACAAAATTTTAAAGCCCAAATAGCTCATACCAATTTCGTACACATCCGGAAACGCCAGGGCAATGCTTACTTCGGTTTCTTCCGGCGTTTTTACAATGCTGCCGAACTCATCGCCGGTATAACGTGCAGGTTTGGCAACACTGCTTAAAATATCTATCGTCAGTTCTTTGTTCACGTTCTTCCTCCTCAAAATTGCAGCTGCTGCTTGCGCAGGCGTATATTAAGCAAAAGCCCCACCAAAAACATATTGGTTGTAAGCGAGCTTACGCCGTAGCTTAAAAACGGCAGCGGTATGCCGGTTACAGGCATTATGCCGGCCGTCATGCCAATGTTTACAAACATATGGAAAGTAAACATAAAGGTTATGCCCACTGCCAGCAATGTTCCGAAGTCATCTTCGGCATTAAGGGCAATGGTAAGCCCGCGCCAGATAATAATGCCGTATAAAAATAATATTACGCACACGCCGATAAACCCGAATTCTTCACCGGCAACGGCAAATACAAAGTCCGTATGGTTTTCCGGCAAAAAGTTCAGCTGGCTCTGCGTTCCCGAAAACCAGCCTTTGCCGGTTAACAGCCCGCTGCCAATGGCGATTTTGGATTGTATTACATGGTAGCCTGCACCGAAGGGGTCAAGCTCCGGGTCTAAAAACACACGGATACGGTTTTTCTGGTATTCCTTTAAAATCATCCAGAAGGCAGGCAAAAGCACCACGAAAGCACCGCTTAACATTGCCAGCCAGCGCATTTTAAAACCGCTTATAATAAGCATGCCCAGTGTTATAACGGCAAAAACCAGCGAAGTGCCTAAATCAGGCTGGCGCATTACCAGCACAAACGGCACAAACACATAGGCAACTGCAGGCAGATAATCGGTAAAATCAGTATAAAGCTCTGCCTTTTTTGCCAAAAACGCCGCCAGGCAAATGATAATTATCGCCTTGGCAAATTCCGAGGGCTGTATTGTAACCGGCCCTATCTGAATCCACCTTTGTGCGCCCAGCGCCGAATGCCCCACAAACATTACCGCCAAAAGCAGCACCAGGTTAAAAATATACAAAGGCTTTGCTATCTGCTGCAAAAGACGGTAATCAAAGCGCAGGCAAAAAATCACCAGCAGCACGTTAATGCCAAAAAATATGCCCTGGCGTTCTACAAACCACGCTTCTCCCCTGGCAACGGCATACGAATGCGTAGCGCTGGCAATCAGCATCAGCCCGATGCCAACAAGCGCGCACACAGCGCCTACCAGCCACCAGTCTATGTTACGCAAATATCTCTGCATTTACTGCCTCCGTCATTTAGCGGCAGGGTTATCGGTTATAAAACCCTCCTGCCTGAACCATTCTTCAAAAACTTTATATACAATAGGGCCTGCGGCCGAAGTACCGAAACCGCCCTGCTCTACAATGCAGGCTACAACAAGTTCCGGTTTTTCTGCCGGTCCGTAGGCAACAAAAAGGCCGTGGTCGCGCCCGTGCGGGTTTTCTGCCGTACCTGTTTTAGCTGCAATTTGCTTGGGCAGGCTGGCAAAATACGATGCCGTACCGCCTTCTTCAGCTACGCCTTCCAATGCGTTTTGGATAAGCCTCAGCGTATGCATGGATATGCCGATATTTCTTGCCGGAGCATGTTCTGCCATCTGGTATACGCTGCCGTCATTATTAAGCAGGCTTTCTACCAGATACGGCGGATGGTAAACGCCGTCTGCCGCCACGCAGCTCATCAGCATAGCCAGCTGTATCGGCGTTGCCAAATCTATGCCCTGCCCGATAGAAGCATTAAAGGTATCGCCAAGCATCCAGCTTTCGCCGGGAAAAATTTTCTTTTTGTTTTCCGGCGTCGGCAAAAGCCCGGAAAGTTCTCCTTCAAGCTCTATGCCTGTCGGCGAACCGAGCCCGAACTTTTTGGCAAATTCCACAATATTGTTTATGCCAAGGCGGTTGCCCATTTCATAAAAGTAAACGTTATCCGATTTACGCAGAGCTTCATGAAAATCAATCCACCCCAGTGCTTCGCCGCCAGCGTTGCCCATCGGCACAAGCCAGTGCTTGCCGCTGTCAAAAATCTTTTTCTTCGGGCGTTACCTTGCCAAGCTCCAGCGCTGCAGAGCCGGTAACAATTTTAAACGGCGAACCCGGCGGATATTCACCGCCGATAACTTTATTGCCCATAGGATAGTTAGGGTCATTATTAATGATATTCCAGTCTTTTTCACTGATGCCGTGCACAAAAAGGTTCGGGTCGAAAGCAGGGCGGCTTACCATGGCACGCACAGCACCTGTTTTAGGGTCGATAGCAATAATTGCCGCTGCCCTTGCCCCCGGTGCCACCCCGGAAGAACGCAGATAAGCCAGATGCTCATCCACAGCTTTTTCCATGCACAGCTGCAAATCTTTATCTATTGTAAGTTTAAGGCTTTTGCCTGGCACAGGGTCTATCTGCCCAAGCTGCTTAACTACATTGCCTCCAACGTCAACTTCTTCGTCATAACTGCCGTCCTGGCCGCGCACATAACGGTCGTAAGTTTTTTCCAGCCCAAACTTGCCAACCACACTGCCTACCGGCATATTTTTGTAAGAACCTTCGGTAATGTCGTAATTGCTTACTTCGCCAACATATCCAATGGCATGTACTGCAAGCTCTTTATATAAATAGTTGCGCACCGGCTGAATTTCAATCATTACGCCCGGCAGCTCATTCTTTTTTTCTTCCAGTTTGGTAAGCATTTCCGGAGTAATATTTGTTTTTAAACGCGTCGGTTCATAACTGTCGCTGTTGGCTTCTATTTTCTTCTGCATTTCTGCCACAGGCATTTCAATTATTTCTGAAAGCAGGTTCAGAATTTCCGCATCATAAGGGCTGTTCTGCCTGCGCAGGGCAACTACATACCCCGGCAGGTTATTCACCAGTTCTTCGCCGTCACGGTCATAAAAAATTCCGCGCGGAGCCACAACTTTTGTTCTGCGCAAACGGTTGCCGTCAGCCTGGTCGCCGTAAAAATCGCCGCGCCACAGCTGCATATACGCCATACGCCCCAGCAATACCAGCAATATGCAGATAGCGGCAACAAGCATCGCCTGTAATCTGTTAGCATATCTTTTGTTCAGCATTGCCTAAACTCCTTTAAAACAAACCTACTCATCTTTATGCCAATGGCTGATAAAATAACATAATTTATAAACGGGAACTACAAATAAAATATTTCCCAGGCAATATGCAAGTGACTGCTGCAAATACCCGCCCACAAAGGTTAAATCTGCCGCAGGCGTTAAAAACAGCGCCACAAAGAAAAACAGCATGCGTATGCCTGCTGTTATTACTAATGCTGCCACAATATGGTAAGCAAAATGTTCCTTAAACACCTGCCCTTTAATAAACCCGGCAACAAAGCCTACCATACAGCGCGTTATTGTATGAAAGCCAAACACCGCTCCGCTCAGAAAATCATACATTAACCCGGCTGCGGCACCTGTAAGCGCCCCTGTTTGCGGGCCGTACAGCATTGCCATTGCGTAAACAAACAGCAGCACCAGGTCAAATTTCAGCCATGCAGGCTGCGGCACTGTTACCTGAATGCCAAAAAATATCAAATAAACAACAAAGAACAGCAGTTTTCTCATTTTACATTACCGTCCTGCTGATGCCATACTACTACAAAAACTTCTTCCAGCCCTTCCCTTACTGCCGCAGGCTCAACGGTTGCATTGCGCAAAAGGCCTGCCGCATCAAGGCTGCTTTCTTTTACCGTGCCTATTACAATACCGGCAGGATGGTTCTGGCTGTAACCACTTGTTACAACAACATCGCCGGGCAATACATCAGCCTCACGCTGCAAATGCTCCATTAAAAGCGGTACATTATTGCCGCCGCGGCCCGTAACAATACCTACCGCACGCGAATTGGCACGCAGAATGCGCGCACCTACATTACAGCGAGTACTTGTAACCATGGTTACGCGTGCCGACGAAGGATATGCTTCATCCACAAGACCCACCAGACCGTTAACGGTTACTACCGCCATGTCCTGCTGCACGCCGTCCTCCGTGCCTTTGTCAATATACAGGCTGTCGCTTAATTCGCCGGGGGTACGCCCCAAAACTTTAGACACTACAAGCCTCTGTTCCGGATGCGCATTTTTATAATTCAGCATTTCACGCAGGCGCTGATTTTCTGCATAAATTTCTGCCATGGCAAGGTTGGCGTAACGCAGTTCGTTAATTTCGCTTTGTAAACTTTCGTTCTGCTGCTGCAAGGTTTTAACAGTCGTCATAGCCTCGCCGGTATCATCAACCCAGCCGCCAACGGCAGAACTTGCCGCCGCAAAAGGCGTAATAACGGCAGTTACCACCCTGTTTATTACAGGAAACCTCAGCGGGTCGTGCAGCGCCATGGCAAACAAAGCCACAAGCACCGCCGCTGCCAGCCCAAGGCTTAAATACTTCTTATTCACGCTTCATTCCTTCAGTTCGTACTATTGGAGGCCATAAAGCCTTTCTTGTAAACGTCAACATTTTCTACTGCAAGGCCGGTGCCCAAAGCAACGCAGCTCAGGGCGTCATCCGAAACATATACAGGCATGCCGGTATCCCTGCTCATAATGCGGTCAAGGTTGCGCAAAAGCGAAGAACCACCCGTCATAACAACGCCTCTGTCCATAATATCTGCCGCAAGTTCAGGCGGAGTGCGTTCCAGAGTGTTCCTTACAGCATCAAGAATATTGGTAACAGGTTCATTGAGTGCTTCACAAACCTGATTGGAATTAATGGTAATGTTTTTCGGCAGGCCGCTTACAAGGTCGCGTCCGCGGATATCCATTTCTTCCGGATTTTCAAGCGGCATAGCCGTGCCGATATTAATTTTTACTTCTTCAGCCGTACGCTCGCCAATAAGCAGGCTGAAAGTTTTGCGGATATAACGCACAATAGCGTCGTCCATAGCATCGCCGCCTGTGCGGATGGATTTACTTACAACAATGCCGCCAAGGGAAATAACGGCAACTTCGCAAGTACCGCCGCCGATATCGACAACCATGCTGCCGGTAGCTTCCTGTACGGGCAGCCCTGCGCCGATAGCCGCAGCCATAGGTTCTTCAATCAGATATGCTTCGCGCGCACCGGCCTGCACCGTAGCGTCAATTACCGCGCGTTTTTCAACTTCGGTAACGCCGGAAGGTACGCCTACAACGATACGCGGACGCACAAGCGAATTTTTGCCGATTGCCTTTTTGATAAAAAATTTCAGCATCGACTGCGTAATGTCAAAATCTGCAATAACACCGTCTTTCATCGGACGGATGGCAATAATATGCCCCGGAGTACGGCCAATCATCTGCTTTGCCTCAGCGCCTATGGCCAGCACTTCGTTGTTGGCTTTGTCAACGGCAACTACCGAAGGCTCACGGATAATAATGCCCTTGCCTTTTACATGCACCAGCGTATTGGCTGTACCAAGGTCAATGCCCATATCATGCGAAAATTTATTAAAAAAACCAAACATTGCTTACACCTCATTCATCAAGATAACCATTTTCTCTAAAACTAAAATACCTGCCGTCGCCAATAATAATATGGTCTAAAAGCGGTATGCCCATCACAATTCCTGTTTCCTTCAATGCAGAAGTCAAGCGCCTGTCCTCACGGCTTGGCGCCGGGTCGCCGGAAGGATGGTTATGTGCTGCCAGAACGCACGCTGCCCTGTGCAGAACAGCCGGGGCAAATACCTCGCGCGGATGCACCACCGAAGCATTAAGCGAACCTTCGGAAACCTGCTGCATTTTTATCAGCTGGTTTTTGCTGTCCAACAGCATTACCACAAATTTTTCATTTCCTTCATAGCGCAGGCGCGGCATTAAAAAGTTAACGCACGCCTCAGGCGAAGAAAACCTTATTTTCTTCTGCGGCTGTGCCCCGGCAACGCGCCTGCCCAACTCTACTGCGGCCAGTATTGTGGCGGCTTTTGCCGGGCCAAGCCCTTTTATTTTTGATAAATCAGCCACACTGCGCGCTTTGGCGATATTGCTGTAAAAACCGTCATCGTCAGTCAGTTCCCTTGCTATATCCAGTGCCGAACGCTGCGGCGTGCCTGTTCTGATTAAAATTGCCAATAATTCCGAATTACTCAATATATCCGGGCCATGTTCTATCAGCTTTTCTCTGGGCCTGTCATCCGCCGGTAAAAGCTTCATCTGCTGGCTCAAAAATTAATCACCCTTTCAAAACATCTTACAAGTAACAGTAAACGCCAACAGGCCCGTACTTATAAACATTCCAATTAATTATATCAAATTTTTCCGTATATGTGTATAGACAAAAAAATATCTGTAAAAAAATTCACAAATAAAATAAAAAACTGCCTGCTGATTAAACAGGCAGTATAATTCATTAAAGCATATTTAATTTTAATCTTTTATTTTTCTTTCAAAATCAAGTTCAAACCATCTGCGGCGGCAGCCGGGCAATTTTTTCCAGCCATCCACGGCAAGGGTTAAAACAGCTTTTTCAACCAGGTCACGGTATTTTTTGCTTACTTCTTCCGGCCCGTCATAGCTAAAACCGCTTACTTTAAACTTTTCGGATTGATAAATTACCTGTCCGTCATCGGTAACAGCCTGAAATTTGTTGCGGGTGTTGCCGAAAAGCGACCATGGGCTGTCTATTTCAACAAGTTCGAGGCGGCAATGTTCAACCTTTTTAGCCGGCGGTGCAGCCTGTTTTACAGGTTCGGCAGCTATGTTTCCATCATGCTGCACTTTTTTGCCGCACTTGCTGCAAAATGCAGAATCGTCCGGCAGCTGCTGTCCACAATATCTGCAATACATAATCCTACACCTCTTTATTTCTTATCCTGCTTTTTAGATTTAGCTGCGTCTTCTTTAGCTTCCTGTTCGGCAACCATTTCCTTGGCAATTTTTTCTTCGGCATCAAGCTGTTCTACGCTTTTATCCAAAATCTCAGCTTCAGCTTCTCTCAGTTTTCTTTCGTTATTTACAATTACGCCCTCTTTAACAAGCATGTTAAAATCTGCCAGTTCTTCAGGTACGTTAACACGGTTCGGCATTTTTTCTGCCAGTGCATCCATAACCTGCTTGGACGCTTTAAAATAAATACGTACGTTGGCTTCGCTGCCGTCGTCAAATCTTCTGCGCCATGCCAAAGTCCATAAAGTACGCGCATCCAGTGCGGAATTTAATCTGTAAGAATAACGGAATTTTACAGTGCGCATCAGCTTGGGCTGATAGCTGAAAATAGCAGCTATTTCACGGTACGGGATTTCGTAAACCTTGGTTTTGCCCCAGATAGTGTGCTTAACGATTCTTAAATATTTGCGTTCCACGCTGATATCGTAAGTAGGTTTGCAGCGCAGGAGCAAAATCCATACCAGCATTGCATAAAAGAAAATTGGCACTGGTTCCAGCACATTAAGGTATACATAACGTAAAATAGATACAATAAACATAACAAAGCATGCTATGCCTACTACAGTGTAAGTAATAACATATTTTTTACTGCGTTTGGTTGTATCAACAGCTAAACTCATTAAACAGCCTCCTAAATTTAATTATAATTAACGTTATTATTATATAACAAAAAAGCATAACGGTAAAGGAAAAGATAGACAGCATATTAAAATTCGCAGTAAAAAGGATGGGTACAAGTACCCATCCTGATATCAATTAAAATTTTAAGTTGAATTAGATTGAGAAATATAAGAATTAAACTGCTGCTACTTCATGCAGTTTTGCAATTTCAGCATCGTCAAAGCCAAATTCTTTCAGAACTTCGTCAGTATGCTGGCCAAGTACCGGAGCTGCTTTTTCTACGCCGCAAGGAGTTTCGGAGAATTTAATAGGTACACCGGGGATTTTCATCTTGCCGGCAGTCGGATGTTCAACTTCTACAATCATCTCACGGAAGTTAACCTGCGGGTCGTTTACAACCTTATCAATGGTATTGATAGGTGCGCACGGAATAGCTGCTGCTTCCAGTTTTTCCAGCCAATGTTCAATGGTATCGGTTACAAATACTGCATCCAGAATTTCTTTCAGTGCAGGTTCGTTGTTAGTTCTGTCGGCATTGGTAATAAAGCGCGGATCTTCAATGAGTTCCGGTTTATTGATCAAATCACAGAGCTTCTTCCAAAGTCTGTCGTTGCCTGCGCCAACAATCAGCAGGCCGTCGCTTGCCGTAAAGGATTCGAACGGAGTGATGGAAGGATGGCGGTTTCCGAGCGGAGTCGGGTTTACGCCATTTACAAAGTAACGGCTTACTGCGTTTTCCAGAATTGCAACCTGGCAGTCAAGCATGGATACGTCAATTTCCTGGCCAATGCCGCTTACTTCGCGTTTATAAAGAGCAGTGGTGATACCGGTTGCAAGGAAGATACCTGCAATAATATCGCCTACGGAAGCGCCAACACGGCAGAAAGTATCTTTATCCGGGCCGGTGATGCTCATGATGCCGCCCATAGCCTGTACAACAACGTCATAAGCAGGTTTCATGGTGTAAGGGCCGGTCTGGCCGAAGCCGGAGCAGGATGCGTAAATAATTTTCGGGTTGATTTCTTTCAATACGGAATAGTCCAGGCCGAATTTTTTCATGGTGCCCGGTTTAAAGTTCTCAACAACAACGTCAGCTTTTTTAACCATTTCTTTGAAAACGGCTTTAGCTTCTTCAGACTTGAAGTTCATAGTCATGGAACGTTTGTTGCGGTTCAAGCTCATGAAATACGCGCTTTCTTTCCCGATAAAAGGTCCGTAAGCACGGCTGTCGTCGCCAATTTTTGGCTGCTCGATGTGGATTACATTTGCACCCATATCAGCAAGCATCATAGCAGCATAAGGGCCGGACAATACACGAGTGAGGTCCAGAACAACTACATTTTCCAACGGTTTCATTATCATTTTCCTCCTGTTTGTAAAAAACTCTCTGATTCAAGCAATACATCCGGATTGCTCCTTATTTATTGCCCATCAGCCAAACAATATTTATTCTGTGAGAGCCGCACAGATCAAATATTAACAAACTTATCTTAACAAATTATTGTTAAAATTGCAAATCTTTTTAGTTAAATTTACTGATAAGAATAAAATATTATGCAGGTACGGAAGAACCGTACCTGCATAAGTCCGAATCTTAACTCTAATTAATTAGAAGCCAAGGATACCAAAGAATACGTAGCAAACGATACCGGAAACGATGGACATGGAAAGACCCCAAATCAAAAGTTTACGGAACAGTACGCCTTTGTCTTCTTCTTCACCGGCAGATGCAATGCACAGTGCGCCCAAAGTGGAAAGCGGAGAGGTATCTACCAGATGGGAACCTACATCGATAGCGGAAATGATGGAAACAGGATCGCCGCCAGTCAATTCTACCAGACCAGGAGTCATCGGCAGGAACATCGGCATTACTACACCAGAGGAACTGGAGTATGCAGAGATTACAGCCGGTACAAATGCTGTCCAGAAGCAGATAGTGGTAGGGCCGGCAACGGACGCCATTACTTCTACGAGGAAGTTCAGGCCGCCAGCCTTATCCATAACGTCAATCAATACGGATACGCCGCAAACCATCATGATTACGGACCAAGGCATTACTTTAACAGCAGCTTTGGAATCGCCATAACCGGTAAGCATGAGTACGATTGAAAGTACGAAGGAAATAGAACCTACGTTGGAGAGCATGTTGGTAATAGCTTTCGGGAATACGCCTTTCATACCAGGCAGGCCAGGAACAACTACTAAGATAATCAGGATTGCTACCATGAGCAAAGTGGTTTTCTGAGCAGCGTTGAACGGTTCCGGTTTCGGAGCCAGTTCATCAATATCAAGAGCAGCGCCTTTCTGTTCTCTTAACCATTTCAACCCGCCCATTACAAAGAAGCCGCCGATGTTAACGAAGCCTTGTGCAAGTTCGGAGTTGAAATGAATTTTCCATGCTAAAGTATTCAGATAGTCCGGAGAAAGTCCGAGTTCACCAGCCATTTTTGCGATAAGGCCGTTGGAAATGATGCCGGTAGGAGCAAACGGAGAGAATGCTGCACCGTTGCAGGCACCAACAACAAGCAATGTCATCAAAAATGCAGGCATTTTAACTTTAGAAGCAATAGCCATGGATACAGGAGCCATAAGTGCGCAGCCTGCGATATTACCAGGGCCGATAGTGGTTACGAAAGTGCAGAGAATATAAATGATTAACGGTACAAGGGCAGTGTTGCCTTTGCAGGCACGTACGGAATAAGCCGTAAGTTTTTCCATAGTGCCGTTGGTCTGAGCCATACCAAAAAGGAAGGTTACACCAACCAGAATCATGAAAAGGCTAAGCGGGAATGCGTTCATGATTTTCGCTGCAGTGATATTGGAGAATATACCGCCTACGATAATACCGAACGCAATACCCAGGAAGCCTACGTTTAAATCTTCGTTTACGCAGCTGATGCCTACGAGGATTACCAGTGCGAGAATGGACACTAATGCAGGAAGTGAAATATCCATAATTGTTTCCTCCTATTTACGCAAAGTAAGACGGAATGCAGAAACCGGATATTAGCACAACGCAAAATACCATTCTAAAAATAGTAAACTATTTTAGATTGCGTTAGTAACTTAGCCTAACTATTCTTTGCTTAGAAACCAAGCAGACCAAAGAATACGTAGCAAACGATACCGGAAACGATGGACATGGAAAGACCCCAAATCAAAAGTTTACGGAACAGTACGCCTTTGTCTTCTTCTTCACCGGCAGAAGCAATGCACAGTGCGCCCAAAGTGGAAAGCGGAGAAGTATCTACAAGGTGAGAACCAACGTCGATTGCGGAAATAATAGCAATCGGGTCGCCGCCGGTCAATTCTACCAGACCAGGAGTCATCGGCAGGAACATCGGCATTACTACGCCAGAGCTGGAGGAGTAAGCAGAAATTACAGCCGGTACAAATGCTGTCCAGAAGCAGATAGTGGTCGGGCCAGCTACGGAAGCCATTACTTCTACGAGGAAGTTCAGGCCGCCAGCTTTATCCATAACGTCGATCAATACGGATACGCCGCAAACCATCATGATAACGGACCAAGGCATTACTTTAACAGCAGCTTTGGAGTCGCCATAACCGGTAAGCATGAGTACGATTGAAAGTACGAAGGAGATAGAGCCTACGTTGGAAAGCATATTGGTGATAGTTTTCGGAAGGGTACCTTTAACGCCAGGCAGACCAGGAACAACTACCAGGATAATGAGGATAGCAACGAGCAGCAGAGTGGTTGTCTGTGCAGCGTTGAACGGTTCCGGTTTCGGAGCCAGTTCATCAATATCAAGAGCAGCGCCTTTCTGTTCGCGGATCCATTTCAAACCGCCCATTACAAAGAAGCCGCCGATGTTAACGAAGCCTTGTGCAATGGTGGAGTTGAAGTGAATTTTCCAAGCCAAAGTGTTGAGGTAATCAGCAGGAATGCCGAGTTCCGGAGCACATTTAGCGATGATGCCGTTAGAAATAATACCGGTAGGAGCAAACGGAGAGAATGCTGCACCGTTGCAGGCACCAACTACGAGCAGGGTCATCAGGAAAGCAGGCATTTTAACTTTGGAAGCAATAGCCATTGCAACCGGAGCCATCAATGCGCAGCCAGCGATGTTGCCAGGTCCGATGGTGGTGATAAAAGTAGCAAGGATGTAAATAATGATAGGTACAAGGGCAGTGTTGCCTTTGCAAGCACGAATAGAATAAGCAGTAAGTTTTTCCATAGTGCCGTTGGTCTGAGCCATACCAAAGAGGAAGGTTACGCCGACCAGAATCATGAACAGGCTTAACGGGAAAGCGTTCATTACTTTAGATGCAGGAGTACCTGCGAAAACGCCGCCTACGATAATACCGAAAGCGATACCGAGGAAGCCTACGTTCAAATCTTCATTAACGCAGCTGATGCCTACGAGGATTACCAGTGCGAGAATGGACACTAATGCAGGAAGCGAAATATCCATAATTTAGTTCCTCCTATTTGTTAGATTAAGATGGAACTGGAAATCAGATATTCGCACTTTGCAAAATACCATTCTAAAAATAGCGAACTAATTTTAGATTGCGTTAGCAAACGTTCGCTTGATTACTCTTGTTCTTCTTACAGACCAAGTACACCGAAGAATACGAAGCAAACAATACCGGAAACAATGGACATGGAAAGGCCCCAAATCAAAAGTTTACGGAACAGTACGCCTTTATCTTCGTACTCAGGAGCAGCTGCAATGCAGAGTGCGCCCAGAGTGGAAAGCGGAGAAGTATCTACAAGGTGGGAACCTACGTTGATAGCGGAAATGATGGAAATAGCATCGCCACCAGTTAATTCTACCAAACCAGGAGTCATCGGCAGGAACATCGGCATAATTACACCAGAGGAGCTGGAGTATGCAGACAGAACAGCCGGTACGAAGGATGCCCAGAAGCAGATAGTGGTCGGGCCAGCTACGGAGGACATAATCTGAACAAGGAAGTTCAGGCCACCGGATTTATCCATAACGTCGATCAATACGGATACGCCGCAAACCATCATGATTACGGACCAAGGCATTACTTTAACAGCAGCTTTGGAATCGCCGTAACCGGTGAGCATGAGTACAATAGAAAGTACGAAGGAAATAGAACCTACGTTAGAAAGCATATTGGTGAGCATTTTCGGCAGAGTGCCTTTAATACCAGGCAGCCCAGGAACTACTACCAAAAGAACGAGGAGTGCAACCATCAGCAAAGTGGTGGTCTGTGCAGCGTTGAACGGTTCCGGTTTCGGAGCCAATTCATCGATATCCAGAGAAGCACCGCGCTGTTCTTTCAGCCATTTAGCGCCGCCCATTACCATAAAGCCTACTACAGTTACGAAGCCTTGTGCAAGAGTGGATTTGAAGTATACCATCCATGCAATAGCATCGAGTTGATCAGCAGGGATTCCGAGATCAGGAGCAACTTTAGCGATGATGCCGTTGGAGATGATGCCGGTCGGTGCAAACGGAGAGAATGCAGCGGCGTTGCAGGCACCTACTACGAGCAGGGTCATCAGGAATGCAGGCATTTTAACACGGCCGGCGATAGCCATAGCTACCGGAGCCATAAGTGCGCAGCCTGCGATGTTGCCAGGGCCGATAGTGGTCAAGAAGTCGGAAAGTAAGAAAATAATGATAGGAATTAAAGCAGTGTTGCCTTTGCAGACACGAATGGAATAAGCAGTGAGTTTTTCCATGGTGCCGTTGGTTTGTGCCATACCGAAAAGGAATGTAACACCAACCAGAATCATAAACAGGCTAAGCGGGAAAGCATTCATAATTTTACTTGCAGGGGTGCCGCCAAAGACGCCGCCTACGATAATACCGAATGCAATACCGAGGAAGCCTACGTTTAAATCCTCATTAACGCAGGAAATACCTACAAGAATAACCAACGCGAGGATGGACATTAAAGCAGGAAGTGAAATATCCAATTTCGTCACTCCAATCTTCATAAATTAGCTCAGATGAGCTAAACATAATAATGCCGTTAAGTTTCTGGCTTGACGGCTTATGCGGTACCCGGGCGGCAGAACCGCCCGTTTTAACCGCAAAGAAACATTTTTTTAGTTTTAGCTATTCAGCTAAGTTTAAAATTAATCTTCTTCTGCCGGGAAAGATTTGTGAAGGGCTTTCGTTAAACCAACGAAAAGTCCAATAACAACAAACATGGTCGGCAGAGCTACGCACATCATAATGACAGCTTTTTCAGTTGCTCCCATTTTTACACCTCCAAAAATATTCCAGTGGAAAGCACGCTATAAGGAAAGTTACAAATTACAGATTACATTTTTTCCAGAGCAGGAATCATAGCAAGAACCAGACCACCTGCTACTACGGATGCAACCTGACCAGCAACGTTTACGCCGATAGCATGTTGGATGATGAAGTTAGTCGGGTCTTCTTTCAAAGCCATTTTAGCGATTACACGGCCGGACATCGGGAATGCGGAAATGCCGCAAGCACCGATCATCGGGTTGATTTTCTTAGCGCTGAACATGTTCAGGATTTTAGCGAAGAGAACGCCGCCAACGGTATCGAATACGAATGCTACAGCACCGAGAGCCATGATGAGAAGTACCTGGAAGTTCAGGAAACGTTCAGCAGTCATGGTACCGCCAATGGTAATACCAAGTACGAGGGTTACCAGGTTGGACAGTTCGTTCTGAGCGCAGTTGGACAGGTTGTCAACAACACCGGATTCTTTAAGAACGTTACCGAACATAAGAGCACCGATAAGAGCAACAGACAGAGGAGATACAACGCCTGCTACGATAACGATCATGATCGGGAACAAGAATTTAGTGGTGTCAGATACAGGTTCTTCGTTTTCAAAGCCCATACGGATTTTGCGTTCGTTCTGAGTGGTAACAGCTTTGATAACAGGCGGTTGGATAACCGGTACCAAAGACATGTAGCAGTAAGCAGCTACGGACAGAGGTCCAAGCAGTTCTACTGCATAACGGCTTGCTACATAAATGGTGGTCGGGCCGTCAGCTGCACCGATGATACCGATAGAGGATGCATGCGGGAAGGAGAAGCCCAGGAAAGTAGCGCCGATAGCGGTAGCGAAGATACCGAACTGAGCAGCTGCTGCGAACAGCATTACGGACGGACGGCGAATCAACGGAGCGAAATCGCACATTGCGCCGATAGCAATGAAGATAAGTACAGGGAACAGTTCGTTTGCGATACCTGCATTGTACAGGGTGATCAAGAAGCCTTCAGCACCCGGTTCAGTGGATACTGCAGAGGAATGCGGAATGTTAGCAAGAATTGCACCGAAGCCAATCGGAAGCAGCAGAGCCGGTTCATAGTCGTATTTAACGGCCAGGAAAATCAGCAAGCCGCCGATAAGCCACATAATAACATGAGTATAGCTAAGACCAAGAATACCCTTCAGGAGTTCTTCAAGATAAGGGTATTGTACGAGTAAAGAATCCATTCTTAAACCTCCAATATTCAATTGCTTTCCTATAAATTCATCTTATAGCAGTGCCGGTAGTTAAACTGCCGGCATTGCTACTATACTTGAAGAATTGAAGGAAATTAGCCGATAACAGCCATGATCTGGCCAGGTTTTACGTTTTCGTTAACGTCTACGTTGATGGATTTAACGGTGCCGTCAACAGGTGCAGCAATTTCATTCTGCATTTTCATAGCTTCGAGCATAAGAACTACGTCGCCTTTTTTAACAGCGTCGCCAGCTTTAGCTACGATTTTGCTTACTTTACCAGGCATCGGAGCGGTAAGCGGGGTGTCGCCAGCTGCTACTGCTGCCGGAGCCGGAGCTGCTGCCGGAGCCGGAGCGGGAGCCGGAGCTGCTGCCGGAGCAGGAGCTGCTACCGGAGCCGGAGCGGGAGCTGCAACCGGAGCTGCTGCTACCGGAGCTGCTGCTACAACGCCTTCTTCTGCAACTTCAACGGTGTAAGCTACACCATTAACGTTAACTTTGAATTTTCTCATTTGAAATTCCTCCATTTCACTTTTTAAAAAAATTTTATTTTCGTGCAGCAGATAACTGGTATCTGCTGCAGTCAAAACTAAAAATTAGTAGCACTCTTGTCTTTTGTTCATCAAAGACAAGCGGCCAGTCTGAGCCCAAAGCGTACTCGGTTTTTTAATACGTACTACAGCTACGCCGCCGCCAGCATGCTGGATAGCTGCTGCCATTGCTGCAATCATTTCATCGTCATTCATAACCATGCTGATTGCACCGCTGATAGCTGCAATTACTTCGGGGGGAGTGCCGGCGGGAACCGCAGGAGCCGGAGCTGCTGCTACCGGAGCCGGGGCTGCAGCTTTAGGAGCTTCTTCTTTTTTCTTTTTGCTGCCGCCAAATAATCCAAAAAATCCCATTACGATTTCCCCTTTCTATGCATTAAAGCGGAATGTTACCGTGTTTCTTAGCCGGACGGCTTTCACGTTTGGAATCCAGCATTTGCAATGCATTGATAATGGTCGGGCGGGAATCTTTCGGTTGAATTACGATATCAACCATGCCACGTTTTGCAGCCTGATACGGGGTTGCAAAGTTGTCAATGTATTCAGCAGTTTTAGCTTCAACATCAGGATCTTTACGGAAGATGATGTTAGCTGCACCAGCAGGGCCCATAACTGCGATTTCAGCAGTCGGCCAAGCGATAACCTGGTCAGCACCAAGTTCCTGAGAGCACATTGCGAGGTAAGAACCGCCGTATGCTTTACGGGTAATCAAAGTAATTTTAGGTACGGTTGCTTCAGAGTATGCATAGAGCATCTTAGCGCCATGACGGATAATGCCGCCATATTCTTGGTTGGTGCCAGGCAGGAAGCCCGGAACGTCTACCAGGTTCAACAGAGGAATGTTGAAAGCGTCGCAGAAGCGAATGAAGCGGGAAGATTTGTCAGATGCATTGATATCAAGGCAACCTGCCATAACTTTCGGCTGGTTAGCAATAATACCTACGGTCTGGCCATCCATACGTGCGAAGCAGGTAATGATGTTCTGAGCGTAGTATTGCTGAGATTCATAGAATTCACCGTTATCAACAATGCTCTTGATAATGTCTTTCATATCATAAGGATGATTGGAATTATCAGGAATAATGCTGTTCAGTGCTTCGTCGGTTCTGGTCGGGGAGTCACCGGTTTCGATAATCGGTGCGCCTTCCATGTTGTTGGACGGAAGGAAGCTGAGCAGATAACGGATTTGTTTAATGCAGTCTTCGTCGTTTTCAGCTGCAAAGTGAGCTACACCGGAAGTCTGGTTGTGGGTCATAGCGCCGCCCAGTTCTTCTTGGGTAACTTCTTCGCCGGTAACGGATTTAACAACTGCAGGGCCGGTAATGAACATTTTGGAAGTGTTCTTTACCATGTAGATGAAGTCGGTCAGAGCCGGGCTGTATACAGCGCCGCCTGCGGAAGGACCCATGATAGCAGAGATCTGAGGAATAACACCGGATGCGCTGGTGTTTTCGAAGAAGATCTTGCCATAGCCGCCCAGAGCGTCAACAGCTTCTTGGATACGAGCACCGCCGGAATCGTTCAGGCCAACGCACGGAGCACCCATTTTGAGAGCAAGGCGCTGTACTTTAACGATTTTGTTAGCATGCATTTCGCCGAGGGAGCCGCCTTCAACGGTGAAGTCCTGAGCGAATACATAAACCAGACGGCCGTCAACAGTGCCGTAACCGGTGGTTACACCTTCGCCCGGGAGTTCTTTTTTGTCCTGGCCGAAGTTGGTGCAACGATGGCTTACGAAACGATCCAATTCAACGAAGCTACCTTCGTCAAGTAATAATGCGATTCTCTCACGAGCAGTCAGTTTACCGCTTTCATGCTGTTTAGCTACTTTCTTTTCGCCGCCAGCTGCGATAATGTGTTCGGAGAGTTTGAGCATTTTCTCAATTCTTTCTTGAGTAGACAAATCTTACACCTCCATATAATTGGGGAGAACTTATTTATACATGCAGGCGGGCGTAGTATCAGGCGCCCGTCTGTTATGTATCTGATTTTTGTGTGCTGCACAAGCAGCTTAATTTCTGTTCAGGCAGAAATTATTTTTTTGCAGGAGCGCAGAGTTCGAGCAAAATGCCAACAGATTTCGGATGAACGAAAGCAATGTCCATTCCGCCTGCACCACCGCGAGGTGCTTTGTCAATCATGATGCCGCCTTTTTCCTGTACGCCGGCGATAGCAGCTTCGATGTCGTCAACACGGAGAGCAATGTGCTGGATGCCCTGGCCGTTTTTAGCAATGTATTTGCCGATCGGGCCATCATTGTTTTCGGTAATATCAACAAGAAGCTCAAGCAGAGTTTCGCCGCAAGGAATGAATACGGTTTTTACGCCCTGTTCGGGAACCGGTTCTTCACCAGTGCATTCCAGACCGAGAACTTCGGTGTAGAATTTTTTGGATACATCCAAATCTTTGCAGGCAATACCTACATGGTCAACACAAATTACTTTGAACATTTTTAATTCCTCCTTAAAGAATTAATTTGGTGGTTTTATTTCAAAACTTTACCAACAATGTCATCAACTACAGAGTACGGTTCAATTTCGCGGCCCTGCAGTTTTTCTACCAATGCGTCAAATTCATCGGTAGCTACTACATTTTTATCAATGTAGCGGTTTACTTTGTCGTTAAGCATCGCAGTAACCTCGTTTTTAATGCGGGCTTTGCGGATTTTAACGATTTCACCGCTATCATTCAGATATTTCTGGTGCTCCTCAATGGAGTCTACAACTGCTTCTATGCCTTCACCCTTGCTGGCAATGGTCCGGTTGATCGGCGGACGCCAGCCAACATGTTCGGGATTTAATTCCAACATCATTTCAATCTCTATGTTGAGCTTGTCTGTGCCTTCACGATCAGCTTTGTTAATCGTGAACAAATCACCGATCTCAAGTATACCTGCTTTAATAGCCTGAATATCATCACCCATGCCCGGGATTACAACAACCATGGTAGTATCGGCAGTTTTTACGATATCAACTTCAGATTGCCCTACGCCTACGGTTTCGATGATAATGATGTCAAAGCCAAAAGCATCCATCAATTTGACTGCATCGCCTGCTTTTTGCGATAAGCCGCCCAAGCTGCCTCTGGTAGCCATAGAACGGACAAAAATGCCTTCATCCGAAGACAAATCCAACATTCTGATACGGTCGCCCAAGATAGCGCCGCCGGAGAACGGACTGGTGGGGTCTACTGCAATAATGCCAACAGTTTTACCGCGTTTACGGAATTCTTTGGCAAGTTTATCGGTCAAAGTACTTTTGCCAGCACCCGGAGGTCCGGTTATACCAATGACATAAGCATTGCCGGTGTGGGGATATAAAGCTGTCATAATTTCAACAGCATTGTCATACTCGTTTTCAACGGCCGTAATTGCTTTGGCCAGTGCCAAACGGTTGTGGTTTAATACGCCTTCAACAATGTTCAAATTTCACACCGCCTTGTTGAGGTCTGATAAAAATTTTAGGTTGCAAGGCGGACAAGCCGCCTTGCAAATTTTTAAGACCTAATTATTTTACGTTTGCGTTGATGAAGTCAACGATAGCGCTGGTCGGGGTGCCAGGAGTGAATACTTCGGCAATGCCAGCAGCTTTCAGGCCCGGATGTCAGCGTCAGGAATAACGCCGCCGCCGATAACCAGAACATCGTTCAGGCCTTTTTCTTTCAAAAGTTCTACAACTTTCGGGAAAAGGGTGTTATGAGCGCCGGAGAGCAGGCTCAGAGCAACAACTTTAACGTCGTCCTGCAGAGCAGCTTCAGCGATTTGTTCCGGGGTCAGACGGATACCGGTATAAATTACTTCAAAACCAGCGTCGCGCAATGCACGAGCTACAACTTTAGCACCGCGGTCGTGTCCATCAAGACCCGGTTTTGCTACTAAAACTCTGATATTAGACATTATCTACTTACCTCCCTATTATTGTTGGCTAAGTTAATTACAGCTGGGTATGAGCCTGGTATTCGCCGAATACTTCTCTCATTACGCCGCAGATTTCGCCTTCGGTTGCATAAGCTTTAACAGCTTCGAGGATCAAAGGCATCAGGTTAACGCTTTCATCAGCGCAGCCTGCTTTAAGAGCAGCAAGGGTTTCTTCAACTTTAGCGTTGTCACGGCGAGCTTTCAATGCAGCAATTTTTTCAGCCTGCAGTTTGCCAACAGAGCCGTCTACGCGCAGCAGGTTTTTCGGGGGTTCTTCTTCCTGCTGGAATTTGTTAACGCCAACGATAATACGGTTGCCTTTTCAACGTCCATCTGCCATTTGTAAGCGGAATCCTGAATTTCTTTCTGGATGTAGCCTTTAGCGATAGCTTCCGGAGCGCCGCCGAGTTCATCAATTTTCTTAATGTAATCCCAGCATTCAGCTTCGATCTTATTGGTCAAAGCTTCTACATAGTAGGAACCGCCCAACGGGTCAATGGTGTCAGCCAGGCCGGATTCGTAAGCAACGATTTGCTGAGTACGCAGAGCGATGGTTACGGATTCAGTAGTCGGCAGAGCCAAAGCTTCGTCTTTGGAGTTGGTGTGCAGGGACTGGGTACCACCCATTACTGCAGCTGCGGTTTGCAGAGCAACACGAACGATGTTGTTGTTCGGCTGCTGAGCGGTCAGCATGGAACCAGCGGTTTGGGTATGTACGCGGAGCATCATGGATTTAGCTTTCTTAGCGCCGAATCTTTCTTTCATAACTTTAGCCCATACACGACGGGAAGCGCGGAATTTAGCAACTTCTTCGAGTACGTTGTTGTGAGCATTCCAGAAGAAGGACAGACGGCCAGCGAAAGCGTCAACGTCCATGCCAGCTTTGATAGCAGCTTCTACATAAGCAATGCCGTCAGCGATGGTGAATGCGATTTCCTGAGCAGCGGTGGAACCAGCTTCACGGATATGGTAACCGGAAATGGAGATGGTGTTCCACAGCGGAACATTTTTGGAGCAATATTCAAAAATGTTGGTGATCAAACGCATGGAGGGTTTCGGCGGGAAGATATAAGTGCCGCGAGCAGCATATTCTTTCAGGATATCGTTCTGAATGGTGCCGCGGAGTTTATCAGCGGAAACGCCTTGTTTTTCAGCAACTGCGATGTACATGCAGAGCAGCGGATGCAGGAGCGTTGATGGTCATAGAAGTGGAAACTTTGTCCAGAGGAATACCATCGAACAGGATTTCCATATCTGCCAGGGAGTCGATAGCTACGCCTACTTTACCAACTTCGCCTTCGGACATCGGGTCGGTGGAATCATAACCGATCTGGGTCGGGAGGTCGAATGCGCAAGACAGGCCGCTGCCGCCGTTAGCCAGCAGGTATTTATAACGTTTGTTGGATTCTTCAGCAGTGGAGAAACCAGCATACATACGCATGGTCCAGAAACGGCCGCGGTACATGGTAGGTTGTACACCACGGGTGAAAGGATATTCACCAGGGAAACCGAGGTCTCTTTCATAATCGAAACCTTCGATGTCAAGCGGGGTGTAGAGTCTGTTAGGCTCCAGGTTTGCGCGTTCAGGGAATTTAACCAGTTTAGCTTCTACTTCTTCATGGTATTTAGCTAAGCCAGCTTTCAGAGTTTCATTTGACATTCTCAAATCCTCCTTAAAATTTTTGTTTTCATACTCGGGTTGGACTTCCCGGGTACGGTGAGAGTGTCCGTCAAAGACGGTCTATGGCAAAGCCTTTCGGCTTCGTCAACATATTTATTTAAGCTGTGCCGGAGGACTCGCTACCGCCGGCACAGGCTTAAGCCCCAATTAAACTGGGATTATTTTTCCATGGTGCCGGTTTTGTTGAAGCGGTTATGGAAATCGAAAGCTTCTTCAAGCAGATGCGGAGTCTGGCTGTTGCCGCAAGCTTCGCAAGCTCTGTGGAAGTAATCCAGCAGCATCGGCTGATATTTCGGGTTAGCAATCTGATCAATGATGATCGGAGCTTTTTCTTTCGGAGTCAGGCCACGGAGGTCAGCAACGCCGCGTTCGGAAACGATAACGTCAACGTCGAGGGTTGCATGGTCGATATGGCTGCAGAACGGAACAACGGAGCTGATTTTGCCGCCTTTTGCCAGGGAGTTGGTGAAGAATACGGTGAGGTAACCGTTACGGGCAAAGTCGCCGGAACCGCCAACGCCGTTCATCAATTTGGTGCCGCAGATATGAGTGGAGTTTACGTTGCCGTAAATATCAACTTCAATAGCGGTGTTCATTGCGATAACGCCAATGCGGCGTGCAACTTCAGGGCTGTTGGAGATTTCCTGCGGACGGAGAATCAGGTAAGGTTTGTAATGGTCAAGGTTTTCATAGAATTTTTTCTGGCATTCCGGGGACGGAGTCAGAGCGGTACCGGAAGCAACACGGAGTTTGCCGGCATCGATGAGGTCGAACATACCGTCTTGGATAACTTCGGTGTAAACGGTGAGGTCTTCGAAGTCGGAGTTAACAAGGCCGTTGATAACAGCGTTAGCAACGGAGCCTACGCCGGACTGCAACGGAAGCAGGTTTTTCGGCAGGCGGCCTTCAGCAACTTCTTTTTTGAAGAATGCTACGAGGTTTTCGCCCATGTGTTTAGCGTCTTCGTCGATTTCGCCGAGCGGACGAACTTTATCGGTGATGTCGCAAGGAACAACAGCAACGATTTTGTCGAGTTCGCAAGGAATGTACGGAGTGCCGATACGGTCTTCCGGTCTTTCGATAGGAATCGGTTTACGGTACGGAGGATCAAGAGGTACATAGGAGTCATGCATGCCTTCCAAACCTACCGGTTGGCTGGTGTTAACTTCTACGATAACTTTTTTAGCGCCTGCTACATAAGAGGAGCTGTTGCCCATGGAAGTGGTCGGGATAAGGCCTACTTTGCCGTCGCCGAGGTCGTTGATTTTGCATACTTCAACGATTGCTACGTCTACGCCTTTGCGGTTAGCCATGAAGCCATAGCGAACCATCTGTGCCATGTGGCTGAGGTGAATGTCAGCATATTTTACTTTACCTTCGTTGATAGCTTTGCGGAGGGTGCCGTTGGTCTGATAAGGCAGGCGGCGGTCCATAATGCCAGCTTCTACCATTGCCTGGTCAATTTCAGGGCCTACAGAAGCGCCGGTCCAAACGTTAACTTTGAAATCGGTGCCTTTGTATCTTTCAGACAGGGCAAGAGGTACAGCTTTCGGATAGCCAGACGGAGTAAAGCCGCTGACACCCAAGTTGTCACCATTGTGAATAAAGTCGGTTGCGGCTTCTGCGCTCATTACTTTGCCAGCAACCGCATCGCAAATACGATCTTTAATATCGATCATGTTCCTTCCTCCTTGAAATTAAATATATATGGTTTCTGCCTTTCGGCACTTAACTTATCCGGCGAAAAATACTCTGCAAACGCCAGGCGTTTGTCTATACCGTCCGCCAAATAAGGCAAACCCATAACATAAAAAAGGAGCACTTTAGTGTTATCCCGAAATTTAATAATTAAACTCAATAACGCCAAGTGCCAGCTCACGCATTTTCCGGAGCGGGCACGCCCGGACTGCAAGCCGCCGGCGTAAGGCTTCCGTAAGGGTTCCGCTACCCTGTTGTCTGCCAACGCCTGAACATACCTTCTTTTGGTTTCTTTATATACTTCGACACCACCTGCAAAATTCCTTCTGCCGAAGCTCTATTTGTGATATTTTTTTGAAATTTTTTATGAAATTGCCGTTAAATATTCAGATTTTCATCTAACGTTATTATAGCACATAACCTGTCAGGATATTTTCTGAATTTTTAACAAGCTCTGGCCCTTTTCTGACCCTTACAATATAATAGCAGTAAAATTGTAACATGGCAAGCCTTTTGTTTACATTTTTTAAAGAAATACCCTTCGGACTCAAAAGTCCGAAGGGTATTTTATAGCATTTTATTAGTATATTTAACGTATTTGCCGGTGATAGTGCGTGTGCAAGAGATTGTGTGCTTTTTCTCCAAGCGGTTTGCCCAGCCAAGTATCATAAAGTTCAATTATTTCAGGATTTTCGTGCGATTTTCGTAACTCATTGGCTCTGTCACAATCAAAGAGTCCCTTTCTGCGCAGTTTCCTGATTTCGGCATTAACCGGAACAGGCTGCCCGCCGCCGCCGATACATCCGCCCGGGCATGCCATTACTTCAATAAACTGATAATCGGCAGTGCCGTTTTTAACTCTTTCCAGCATTTCCATTGCCGATTTAAGAGTATGTACAACGGCAATTTTTATTTTTTTGCCGGCAATTTCAAGCTCCGCCTCGCGGGTATGTTCCATGCCGCGCACTTCTTCATAATCCACATGCGGCAGGTTTTCTCCGGCAAGCACATCGGCAACTGTTCTCAGCGCCGCTTCCATAACGCCGCCGGTTGTGCCGAAAATTACGCCCGCGCCGCTGCCCGTGCCAAGCGGAGAATCAAAGTTTTCTTCCGGCAGGTTTTTAAAATCAATTCCTGCTTCGCGTATCATGCGCCCAAGTTCGCGCGTGGTAATTACTATATCAACGTCGCGGTAACCGGAATCGCACATTTCAGGCCTTGCGGCTTCTGCCTTTTTGGCCGTGCACGGCATAACAGATACGCTGACTATTTTGGCAGGGTCAATGCCGGCTTTTTCCGGATAATAGGTTTTAGCGATTGCGCCGAACATCTGCTGGGGCGATTTGGCCGTAGAAAGATGGTCCAAGAGTTCAGGATATTTCAGTTCAATCATATTAACCCAGCCCGGGCTGCACGAAGTAATCATCGGCAGCAGCCCGCCGTTTTGCAGGCGGTCTAAAAATTCATAGCCTTCTTCCATAATGGTAAGGTCGGCAGAAAAATCAGTATCGAAAACTTTATCAAAACCCAGATGGCGCAGTGCTGCAACCATTTTGCCTGTTACAATGCTGCCGGGTTCCATGCCAAGTTCTTCGCCAATGGCAACACGCACGGAAGGCGCGGTCTGCACAATAACGATTTTGTCTGGGTCGTTAATGGCATCCCAAACTTTTTCGGTGTCATCGCGCTCAACAATGGCGCCGGTCGGGCAAACGCTGGCACACTGGCCGCAGTAGCTGCACGCCACATTGCCGAGGTCCTGTTCAAACGCAGTTGAAACGATTGTATCAAACCCGCGGTTGGCAAAGCTGTAAACATTCATGCCCTGCACGTCGCGGCAAACGCGTATGCAGCGCCCGCAGAGAATGCATTTTTCCTGGTCGCGCACAAGGCAGGGGTTGCTGCCGTCAATGGTATGGGCTTTGCGTGCGCCGCCTTCAAAGCGGATTTTGCGCAGACCAAGGTCTGCGGCAATTTTTTGCAGTTCGCAGTCCCCGCTTTTCTGGCAGGACAGGCAGTCCTTGGGGTGGTTCGCCAAAAGCAGTTCAACAACCATTTTGCGCGCTGCCCTTACTTTAGGCGTATTGGTTTTAACTACCATGCCTTCCGCTACCGGATATACGCAGGATGCAACAAGGCTTCTTGCCCCGCTTGCTTCCACCACGCACAGGCGGCAGGCGCCTTCCGGCGCAAGCTCCGGATGGTAGCACAGAGTTGGTATATAAATTCCGGCACTGCGTGCCGCTTCCAAAATCGTTGCATTTTTAGGGGCCTGTACAGTTTGCCCATTGATTGTTAAGGTAACCATTTCCATTGTTCTGCCCCCTTATCCCTTAACTATTGCCTTAAACGGGCAGGCTGCCATGCAGGCGCCGCATTTAATGCATTTAGTGGTATCAATAACGTGCTGGCTGCGCGGCTGGCCGCTGATAGCCTGAACCGGGCACTGGCGCGCGCAGAGGCCGCAGCCCTTGCATTTATCCGTAATCTGATAGTTGGCAAGTTTTTCGCATACTCCTGCCGGGCAGCGTTTTTCTTTAATATGCGCTTCGTATTCGTCGCGGAAATATTTAAGCGTGCTGAGTACGGGGTTAGGCGCAGTCTGCCCAAGACCGCAGAGTGCAGTTTCTTTAATATTGCCGGCCAGTTCTTCCAAAAGTTCAATATCGCCTTCGCGCCCCTGCCCTTCCGTAATGCGGGTTAAAATTTCCAGCATACGTTTGGTGCCTTCGCGGCAGGGAGTGCATTTGCCGCAGGATTCGGACTGCGTAAAGTTAAGGAAGAATTTGGCAACATCAACCATGCAGGTATCTTCGTCCATAACTACAAGGCCGCCGCTGCCCATCATTGCGCCGACGGAAATCAGCGAATCGTAATCAACGGAAAGGTCGAGCATGGATTCCGGCAGGCAGCCGCCGGACGGGCCGCCAATCTGCACGGCTTTGAATTTTTTGCCGTTGGTAATGCCGCCGCCGATATCAAAAATAATCTCGCGCATGGTAATGCCCATCGGCACTTCGGCAAGGCCTGTGTTGTTGATTTTGCCGGTAAGGGCAAAAACCTTGGTGCCTTTGGATTTTTCTGTGCCGAAGCCGCAGTACCAGTCTGCACCGTTGGTAATAATAGATGCAACGTTGGCGAAAGTTTCTACGTTGTTAATATTGGTAGGTTTGCCCCACAGTCCCGATACTGCCGGGAACGGCGGGCGCGGGCGCGGCATGCCGCGGCGTCCTTCGATAGATGCCATAAGCGCGGTTTCTTCACCGCATACAAAGGCACCGGCGCCTTCTTTTATATGAATTTTAAAACTGAATTTGCTGCCGAAAATACTCTTGCCCAAAAGGCCCATTTGTTCGGCCTGGTCAATAGCTATGCGCAGGCGCTTGATAGCCAGCGGATATTCCGCACGCACATAAATATAGCCTTCATCGGCACCGATGGCATAACCGCAGATTGCCATGCCTTCAAGCACTTTATGCGGGTCGCCTTCAAGCACGCTGCGGTCCATAAAAGCACCGGGGTCGCCCTCGTCGGCGTTACAGATAACATATTTTTTATCGTTTACGGAATTAGCGGCAAACTGCCATTTCATACCGGTGGGGAAACCGCCGCCGCCGCGTCCGCGCAGGCCGGATTTTTTAACTTCGTCAATAACCTCCTGCGGAGTCATGGTGGTAACAGCTTTGGCAAGCGCCTCATATCCGCCTACCGCAATATATTCTTCTATCTGTTCAGGGTTAATGGCGCCGCAGTGTTCAAGCACCAGGCGTTTTTGTTTTTTATAAAAATTAATTTCCGAATAGGAAGGAATCTGTTCATGCGTAAGCGGTTCGTGGTATAAAAGACGCTCAACAATGCGCCCTTTAAACAGATGGCTTTCTACAATTTCTTCCACATCTTCCGGTTTTACGCGGCAGTAAAAAGTACCTTCCGGGTAAATAATTACCAGCGGGCCATGCTCGCAAAAGCCGTGGCAGCCGGTTTCTACAATCATAACCTCGTCGCTCAGCCCTTTTTGTTCAAGCTGTTTGGCAAACTCCAGCTGCACTTCTTTGCTGCCCGCAGATTTACAGCCGGTACCGCCGCAGACAAGGACATGTGCTCTTATATGCTGCATAAAAAACCCTCCCCGATTTTATTCCTGTTCTATCTTGCCTACAACAAGCTCCTGCACTACTCTGCCGTTAACTACGTGTTCGGCAATAATTTTTTTTACATCTGCCGGTTTTACTTTGCCGTAGGTAATGCGCGGTTCTCCGGGCCGCACAACATCCACCAGCACTTCTTTTTCGCACATGCCGATGCAGCCGGTCTGCTGCACCTGCACATCCGTCAGATGGCGTACAGCCAGTTCGTCAAGCACGGCTTTCATTACTTCGCGCGCACCGGCAGCAATGCCGCAGGTGCCCATGCCGATAATAATTTTGGTAGTGCTGTTCTGACGGACTTTAATATCGTTTTTCAGCTTTTCCCTTAAAGCCTTCAAATCCTCCAAAGTTTTCATTTTATTCCTCCTGCCCGGCATGCAGCGCGCCAAGCTGCTGCCTCAGATATTCTTCAGTCCAGCGGTAAATTTCCGGATGCGCAAAATCGGTGTCTTGCCCCAAAACCTCACGCACTTGGCGAGTGTCAAAGCAAAAAGCGCCGTTTGCCGCTTTATAGTTAAAAACAAGGTTAAGTTCAGGCGCACCTGCCAGCAAAACGGCAATGCTGCCTGCAATATCGCCCAAAGGCGGACGGTCAATGTTATCTGCCTTAAAAGCGGCTTTAACAACTGTGCCCTCTCCCGGCTGCGATTTAATATCAAAATAACCGCCGCACTGGCTTGTTACCATATCCATAAAGGGTATTCCCATGCCTACTTTGCGCGTAAGGCGTGTGGTAACAAACGGGTCGCGCACTTTTTTTAACCATTTCTTCCGTCATGCCGCGCCCGTCGTCACTGATGGAAAAAGTAAAATATCCGTTTTCGTTTTCCTCAATGTCAATTTGCAGATTGCGGGCACCGGCCTCAACCGAGTTTTGCGCCAAATCAAGTATATGCAGTGAAAGTTCTCTCATAATTACTGGTATTTTGCCAAAATAGCCTTTAATTTATCCGGCGTCAGCCTGCCGTGGGTATCTTCGTTAACCTGCATAACAGGGGCCAGGCCGCATGCGCCGATGCAGGCAACCGTTTCCAGCGTAAAGCGCAGGTCGTCAGTTGTATGGCCTGCTTTAATGTCAAGTTCTTTTTCCAGCGCCTGCAGAATGGTTTTGCCGCCGCGTACGTGGCAGGCAGTGCCCTGGCATACGCGGATAATATTGCGCCCGCGCGGATTAAGATGGAACTGCGAATAAAAAGTTACAACGCCGTAAATCTGCGCAATGGGGGTGCCGGTTTGTGCGGCAACATATTCCAGCGCGTCTTTAGGCAGATAATTATACAAGGATTGCACTTCCTGTAAAATCGGAATCAGTGCGCCCTTAACGCCTTCATATTTGGCAAGGATTGCGTCAATGCGGGTCTTTTCCGGATTTTCGCCGCCGCAGCAGCTGCATGTTCTCTCCACAAAGCTCATAGTACATTCTCTCCTTACTGTTAAATTTAAATGTACATATATTACTATAACAAAACACCGGCTTGTATGCAACACTAATTAACATGTATACTTTGATTAGTATACACTATATCATTTTTAATAATCACGGTTCTCCAAAAAACAGCCCGGCTGCCAGCTGCGCCCGTCTTCTGCCGCAAGCGCCAGTTTCAGCTCCGCCACCGTTAAATTTTTAACCGTAATTAAATTTTTAGGGCCGTTAATAAAGCTGTCCATCATGTGCGCGTCGCTGTCGGTAACATAGTTTAAGCCGCCAAGCGCCATTTTTAATTTCTGCGCTTTCAGCTCTTTAATGCCGGCAAGGCTTATTTCCGCCGCTGCCAGCCCCATATCCGAAGGCAGAAAGCCAAGCTGCATCAAAAGGCTGTACGAAGGCCTGTCTACATGCGCTGCTATTGCCATGCCGCCCAGGGCATTTACCTTTTGTATAACTTCCGCAGCAGGCATTTTTAAAGGCCCAAGCAGCATGCGTTCTTCTTCGGCTATAAAGTTATCGTCGTCATCAACAATAAACTGCGCGCCAAAACGCTCTGCATTATTTTTAAGCCCGCTCATATTGGCATCAACTATTTTCTGCCACGCAGCCAGCTGCTCCAGCGTATCAAACAGCACAACTATGTGCGCTTCTTCGCGGCATTCAACTTCCATGCCCGGAAAAACCTTAACACCGTAGCTTTTGGCTGCTTCAACCGCAGCCGCGGCATTGGCGGAAGCATTATGGTCCGTAATAGCAACCGCGTCTACGCCGTACTGCGCCGCCCGCATAACAATATGGTGCGGCGTCATTTCTATTTCCGCGCAGGGCGAAAGCAAGGTATGGATATGGAAATCAGCCAGTAAGGTTTTCATTTTCCGTTGGTAATGCCAAGGGCATAAAGCTGCCCGGCTACAACATAAGCAGGCAAATCAGTAACGGCAATGTTTATATTATTGGCATCGGCTTTTTTCAGCGTTTCTTCTTCTACCGGAGCGCCGCCTGCCACAACCACCGCCGCAAGGCCTATTAAAGATGCCACTGCAGCCACGTTCTGATGCCCCTGCATTGTTACCCATACCATGCCGGGTTCGGCCTGACCCATAACATTGCTTAAAAGGTCAGAAGCATAGCCGCCTGTAACCTCGGCCTGCATGTCGCCGGTATGAGTTAAAAGCTGCAAATTCAAGCTGTTAATTACTTCCTTTATCTGCATTGTTTTCTTCTCCGTTATCGTTAAAATCGTTATTGTCAATAGGTATCTGCCGTGCAAGTTCCAGCATGCCGTGCGCAAGTTTTTTAACGCTGGCACGCAGTTTAAAAATGCAGTCTATTTCCGTTGCCTTACCCTGAACAATATCTTCCGCAAGGCACTGGCAGTTTGGCGCGCCGCAGGCACCGCAGTCCAGCCCCGGCAGGGAATTGAGCACTTCTTCCATTTGTTCAAACTTCTTCATGGCTTCCAAAATATCGTCGTCAAGCTGCATCATCGGGCGCGGCACCAGTTTTTTTACATAAGCGCCTGATTTTGGGAAGCCCTCGCAGACCATGCTCTGCTGCATTGCCTCCACCCTGTCTGCCGGTTCGTGTTCACGCATCCGCGCAAGGCGCAGCTTAAGGTTCTTTTCCGCCACAAATTTATTTTCAGCCGTCAGCGGGCCGCCGATACAGCCGCCGCTGCACGCGCTGCATTCCACATAATCAACGTCCGGCATTTTATTCATGGAAATCTGCTCCAGCATGTCATACACGTTTTCTATGCCATGCACAGCCAGCCCTTTTTCCACGCCTACGGCCGCAAGTTCGCCGCCGTAACAGCCCCAGCCCATGCCGTAGGAAGAAGCCGCGGTTATTTTTTTGCTTTCTTTAACGCTGCCGATAGAACGCATCAGCCTGCCGTAAATTTCCGAAATGGCAATGCTGCCGCTGAGCTGCGTATGCACTACGTCTACCGACTGGCGGATATTGGCGTCTTTCGACGGGCATGGCGCCAGAAACCATACGCCAATCTGCGATTCTTCAAGCCCCAGCCGTTCCATGGCCTCTTTTTTTACATAAATTGCGGCAGCCTCCACAGGCGGAAGCACCGGCACCACCTGTTTGATAAGTTCCGGGAACTTAACCTGAATAAGGCGCAGCACCGCCGGGCAGGTGCAGGAAATTAAAGGCTTGCGCCCGCCATTGTAGTTTTTAATGTAGTCTGCAATTTCCAGGGAAATATATTCCGAAGCCACAGCCACGTCAAAAATTTCATCAAAGCCAAGGTTGCTTAAGCCCCCACGTATTGTTTCCTCCGAAATATCGGCCGGAAACTGCGCGTACAGCGAAGGAGGAGGCAAAACGATATTATATTGGTATTTTTGTATTTCTTCCAGTTTGTCCGAATATGCTTCTACCGCGTGATACGCACAGCGGCGCATACATTCGCCGCAGTCTATGCAGCGCGCCGCGATAAGTTCGGCCTTGCCGTTGCGCACCCTGATAGCATCGGTAGGGCACGCCTTAACGCAGGTTACGCAGCCTTTGCATTTAGAAGGCACAAAACGGACGGAATGAATATAGCCTTCTGCCAATGGGCTCACCTCTTTTACAAGTCTTCGCTGATATGCTTAAACTCCATTGTGATGGAGGTTCCTTCTCCTATTTTAGATTGTATGTCAAATTTATCACTGCATTTCATCATGTTGGGCAGGCCCATACCGGCACCAAAACCCATCTGGCGGATATAATCCGGTGCTGTCGACCAGCCCTCCTGCATGGCAAGCTTAATATCCGGTATACCGGGGCCGTGGTCGGTAATGTTTATTACTGTATGGTCCTGAAAAATTTCCGCAGCAACCTTGCCGCCGCCGGCGTGAATAAGCACGTTCATTTCCGCCTCATAAGTGCCGATGGCTATGCGGCGCACAATATCTGCCGGTATGCCTATTTTCTGCAGCATGCGCTTAATGCCGCTCGATGCTTCCCCGGCGCGGTCAAAATCGCCGCCTGCCACGTCATAGCTTATTTTTACAGATTTAGCCTCCGTCATAACCCGCAGCCCCCCTTTTTCCTGCGAACATCCGCGCAGCCCGGCCACATATAACAGCCCGCAGGCTTCAAACAGAGTGCAGTTTGTTGAAAGCACCGGCATCTGCGCTTCACGCGCAAAGTCCAGAAATCCGGCCCGGGCAGCTTGCCGCGTACTATAATAATGCCGCACAAATCGGTAATGCCCGCCGTACGGATAACCTGCATATTTGTAAGGCCTGTACACAAAAGGGTATTGCATTTGGTAAAAGCCAGCACATCACTCATAAGGTCGCTGCCGCAGCAGGTTTCAACTGGGCGTTCCATCAATTCTTCTCCCACAAGGATTTTTGCTTTTAAAACCCTCTGTACATCCTTTAAATTCATTTTTTCCTCCATAAAAATTAAAAATTTTCTGATTTTATTGTAGCGTGTCTGTCCCGGTATGTAAAGCAATTTTCTGCCGCCCGCTGCGGCTCAGCCTGTTTAAAAGGCTGCACTGCATCATTACCATCGACACGCACCAGAACAAAAGTCCCATATCCATATTAAAGTACACATGGTCGGTAAGGCCGCCTGCCAAAATACCAACCAATGCCGCCAGATACCCCTGCCCTACGGCGCGCAGCCACGGGCGCACGCCTTTTACCGCCAGCTTAAAGGCATGCCAGGCAAAAACGGCAAGCACCAGCACAAAAACTATCAGCCCGTGCCAGCCGAGCTCTGCCAGAATATTAAGCATCAGGTTATGGCAGTGGTACATAATTACATTGGGGTTGTTCAAATAAAAATCGTATTCAGGGTAAATATACTGAAACCCGTACCAGCCTACGCCGTAAGGGTGTTCTTCTATAATAAAAAGCGTGCTTTTAAGATAGGCAAAGCGCAGCGCCACGGAGGTATCCTGCGTGCCGAAAATTGACATCAGCCTGTGCCATACCGCACCGTGCATAAAATATACGCCGCCTGCCGCACAAACTGCCAGCGGAACAAGCCATTTGCGCCAGAAAAACAAAAAGTAAAAAATCATGGCGCAGGCGCAGGCCACCCAGTTGCCGCGCGAAAAAGTATAAACAAGGCTTATGCCCAGCACTGCTGCCAGCACCATTAAAAAGCCGCGTATTTTACCTGTTGTTATTTTTATAAACGGCACGGCTATGCTTAAAAGCAGCACCAGATAACCGGCAAAAATGTTGGGGTTAATTAAAGTGCCGACAACGCGTGTTTTAAGTTCCGGAAACTGCGAAGGGTCTACCCACGGGTCGGTAGGCACAACGCCGGTAAAATGCTGGTAAATGCCAAGCAGGCCGTTGGCAAAGCCTGCCAGCAAAAGCACGGCCAAAAGCAGCAAAGGGCGCGGCCATTCGCGCGGCTTCTGCCAGTCAAAATCAAGTTTGCCGTCGCCGCCATAGCGCAGTACAAGCCATACCAAAAGCACGTACTGCCCTACAACGTAGCCAAAATTATAGGCCGAAACAGCACTATCTGCCGAAAAGCGCAGCGAATACCAGGTAATTGCCAAAAGCAGGTATAAAAGCCCCTGCTGCACGCGCGGCAGCACAGGCACGCGCTTTAATTTGCGGTACTTAACGGCCACCGCAAGCCCCGCAAAAAAAGTTACCGCCACCATCAGCAGCGTAAACACCTGGTTTACCGGTATTACTGCCGCCGTAAAAAGCAGCAGCAAAAATACATATTTTTCTGCACTGTGGTATTTGGCAACGCCGCCCATTAATTGCACCTTGCCTTTTCTTCCATTAATCTTGTTTTAAACGTGCCTACCAAATATAACGAACCGCAAATAACTACAACGCCTCCGCTGCCGGCTTCATTAACCGCTTCAAGGTACGCCTCATAAACGTCACTGCGCGGCGCGGCGTTAGCGCCGATAATATTTGCCAGCTCCTGCGGCTTTGCAGCACGTTCGCCGCCGTCCGCCGGTACGGTGTAAACCAAATCCATCGGGCGCACAATGGTGTGCAAAACATGCTGCATATCCTTATCGCCCATCATGCCGATAACAAAAACGCGTTTCTGATTCGGATAAAATTTATCAAGCGCCTTGCGCAGAGCTTCCGCGCCGTTGGGGTTATGCGCGCCGTCTAAAATAACATCCGGCTTTTCTCCAATGCGCTCCAGCCTTCCGGGCCAGAAGGTATTGGCAACGCCGATATGCAGCGCAAGTTCGTTAATGCGGTCATCCTGCTTGGAAACAAGTTTGGCCGCCACTATCGCCACAGAAGCATTGGCAATCTGATGTTCACCGGCGAGTTTAATGGTGTAATCACTGCTGTAAATATCGCCTGCATGCAGGGTAAAGGTCTGCCAGTCCATCGTGCTTTCTTTTTCTTCACCCCAAAAAGCGCGCCCGTAAATATACACCGGCGCCTGCTTAAACATACTTACGGCGCGGATAGGCCCAATGGCGTCGTCACCCGCAGCCGCCGTAACCACAGGCACTTTTTCTTTTATAATGCCTGCTTTCTGCATAGCAATGCGCTCTATGGTAGTGCCGAGCTTGTCGCAGTGGTCAAGCGCCACATTGGTAATAACGCTTACCACCGGCGTAATTACGTTAGTGCTGTCCCACAGGCCGCCAAGCCCTACTTCTATAACGGCATAATCAACTTTTTCCAAAGCAAAATGCAAAAAAGCCGCTGCCGTTAAAACTTCAAACTGAGTGGGCTGTTCGCACACGCCCTTTGCAACAATGCTGTCTGCCGCCTGCTTAACGGCACTTATAACAAGTGCAAAATCCTCGTCCGTAATATCGTTATTGTTAATGCTGATGCGTTCATTATATTTTACAAGATGCGGCGAAATAAACTTGCCGGTTTTTAAATTACCTGCCAAAAGAATATTGGCAATCATGCTGCTTACGGAACCTTTGCCGTTGGTTCCCGTTACATGCACGCTTTTAAATTTATCCTGCGGATTGTCAAGTTCTTTTAAAAGAGCTTCAATGCGCTCCATGCCAAGTTTAATGCCAAATTTTCCAAGGCTGTCCAAATAAGCCAAACTTTCATTATAATTCATTGCTTTTCTCCCGGTTATGTTAATATATGCAAAACGGCACGGCCAAAACTGCCGTGCCGTTTCAACCCTTTATTTAATTTTACTTTAATTCTGCCAAATATGCCATACGTTTTTTCACGGCGTCAATTTTACCGCTTAATTCTTCATATTTAGCGCGTTCTTTGGCAATAACGTCTTCCGGCGCTTTAGCCAAAAATCCTGCATTGTTCAGTTTGCCGCCCGCGCGCTGCAAATCTTTTTCCATTGCGGCAAGTTCTTTGCTCAGGCGCTGGGTTTCTTTTTCAACATCAATTAAACCGGCTAAAGGCAGGTATACTTCAATGCCGGTTACAACGGCTGCCATGGCGTTTTCCGGTTTTTCGCCGTTAAGCGGGCGCAGCTCAAGGTTATCAATGCCGCCCAGCAGTTTAATGTAGCTGTCGTTATGGGCAACAACCTCGCGCAAATCTTCGCTTATAAGCATAATTGCCGGAATTTTTTTGCCCGGGTTGGCATTAACTTCGGCACGCATATTGCGGATAGCCTTAATGCTGTCCATAATGGCGTTCATGCCGCGTTCTGCTTCGGGGTCAACCAGGCTTTCGTCAGCCACAGGCCATTTGGAAATCATAATGCTTTCCGCTTCGTGCGGCAGGCACTGGTAAATTTCCTCGGTAATAAACGGCATGTACGGATGCAAAAGCTTCATGGCAGATACCAGCACGGTTGCCAGTACATGCTGTGCGGTTGCGCGTTCAGCCGCAGCTTCTTTGTTGTAAAGGCGCGGTTTGGCAATTTCAATGTACCAGTCGCAAACTTCGCTCCAGATAAAATCGTAAATGGCGCGTCCTGCTTCGCCAAGCTCAAAGCGTTCCAACAGGCCGGTAACGTCTTTAACGGTATCCTGCAAACGCGAAAGAATCCATTTATCAGCCAGCGTATAAGGCGCAAGTTCTGCGTCCTTGTCGTAGCCTTCCATATTCATCAGCGCAAAGCGCGATGCGTTCCAAATCTTGTTGGCAAAGTTGCGGGTGCCTTCCACGCGTTCCCAGTAAAAACGCATGTCGTTGCCCGGAGTGTTGCCGGTAATAAGCATAAAGCGCAGGGTATCGGCGCCGTATTTTTCAATAACTTCCAGCGGGTCGATGCCGTTGCCGAGCGATTTACTCATCTTGCGTCCCTGGCTGTCGCGCACAAGGCCGTGGATGAATACTTTTTCAAACGGAATTTCCTTCATAAATTCCATGCCCATAATCAGCATACGCGCAACCCAGAAGAAAATAATATCGTAACCGGTTACAAGCACGCTGGTAGGATAGAACTGTTTAAGAAGTTCGGTGTTGTCCGGCCAGCCCATGGTAGAGAACGGCCACAGGGCAGAGCTGAACCAGGTGTCCAGTGCGTCCTCGTCCTGATGGATATGCGTGCTGCCGCATTTCGGGCATTTTTCAAGGTCGGTGCGGCTGGCGCTCATTTCGCCGCAGTCATCACAGTACCAAACAGGAATGCGGTGGCCCCACCAAATCTGGCGGCTGATGCACCAGTCGTGAATATTTTCCATCCAGCCGGTGTAGTTTTTGGTAAAGCGTTCCGGCACAAACTGGGTGCGGCCGTCGGTAACGCAGTCCACAGCGGCTTTTACAAGCGGCTGCATTTTTACAAACCACTGCGTGGAAACAAGCGGCTCTACAATATTATGGCAGCGCTGGCAATGGCCAACTGCGTGGCTGTGTTCTTCTATTTTAACAAGGTAGCCTTCTTCTTTTAAACGCGCAACAATCTGTTTGCGGCATTCGTAACGTTCCAAACCGGCAAACGGCCCTGCTTCTTCCGTCATAACACCGTCTTTGCCGATAACAACAATCTCCGGCAGGTTATGGCGCAGGCCCATTTCATAGTCGTTGGGGTCATGCGAAGGAGTAATTTTTACGGCGCCGGTACCGAATTTGGTATCAACATAGCTGTCGGCAATTACCGGAATTTCGCGGTTCAAAACAGGCAGGCGCAAAGTTTTGCCGATAAGTTTTGCATAGCGTTCATCTTCCGGGTTAACGGCAACCGCGGTATCGCCGGGAATGGTTTCCGGGCGGGTGGTAGCAATGGTTAAATAGGTATCTTCTTCGCCAACAACCGGGTAGCGTACATACCACAAATGGCCCGGAGTATCTTCGTGTTCAACTTCAATATCGCTTAAAGCGGTATGGCAGTTAACGCACCAGTTGGTAATGCGGGTACCTTTATAAATAAGCCCTTTTTCAAACAGGCTTACAAAAGTTTCGCGTACGGCGCGGCTGCACCCTTCGTCCATGGTAAAACGCTTGCGTTCCCAGTCGCACGAAATGCCCAGGCATTTTAACTGGTTAATAATACGGTCGCCGTATTCTTCCTTCCAAGCCCAAACACGTTTTACAAATTCTTCACGGCCAAGGTCAAAGCGGGTTTTGCCTTCTTCTTTTTTCAGCACTTCTTCTACCTTAATCTGGGTAGCAAGGCCGGCATGGTCATAACCGGGCATCCACAAGGTGTTGTCGCCCATCATGCGGTGCCAGCGGATTAAAATATCCTGCAAGGTGTTGTCAAGCGCATGGCCCATGTGCAGCTTGCCGGTAATGTTCGGAGGCGGAATTACAATGCTGAACGGCTTTTTGCCCGGTTCCGGCTCTGCATGGAAATATCTGTTCTTTTCCCAAAATTCATACCATTTCTTTTCAACAGAAGCAGGGTCATAAACTTTGGGGATGTTGTGTTCTTCTGTCATGTTTATTCCTCCAGTCATAAATTTGCAAAAGTAATAAAAAACGTCCTGTTTATTACAAACAGGACGACAAAATCGCGGTACCACCTATCTTCCCGGCCAAAGCCGGACACCTTGAAACGCTTAACGCACGCTTACGGGCAAGCTTACTTTCAGTTCAGCCTGCCAACTCCCGGACTACTTCAAAGCCATTGCTTTAGGCACGTTGCAGCCGTGCGCGCCCTCTCTGCAAAAGCCTGTGCTTTTACTACTTCCGTTCATAGTTATTAACAGTATTTTGATAGTTAATATCTTATCAATTTCAAGGCGCGCTGTCAAGCGCAGAACAGGTTTATAAAGTTATTTTGTTTTACCGGCAGGTTCGTGGCAATGGCAGCAGCCGCCGCTTTCGCAGCCGGAACAGCCACCGCCCGGGCAGCCTATACATTCGCCGCGGCGGAATTTTTTCCAGCAATAGCGCGCCGCCATAACAATTGCAGCAAGTAAAACAGCACTGATAATCCATGTAGCCACAGCTGTTTGCTCCTTTCTTTAAAAGACGCTGTAAACTGCGCAGGAACAAAGCCAGCGCAGTTTACATTTTAACATTATTATATCACAAAGGTTTTAATTAAGCATTTACCGAACGCAGGGATTCTTTTACTTTCGGCGCCGGGCGGAACATCATATACAGCATGATGAGTGCAACCACACAGGCAGCAGCAGTCATGCCCGTAAAAGCTTCGCCCATGATAAGCACAAGCCCGAACTGGTAAATCATAAAGGTCATGGCATAAGCAAATACGTTCTGGAAGATGATGGCAAACCACAGCCATTTGCGGCTGCCGAGCTCTTTGTTCATGGTAGTAATTGCTGCCAGGCACGGGCTGTCAAGCAGGTTGAACACCAGGAAGCTGAACGCCGCCATCGGGTTTTGGAACATGCCCATGGTTGCTGCCCACAGGCTTGCATCGTCTTCGGCAAGTTCGCCAACGCCAATCAATACGCCGATGGTGCTGACAATGGCTTCCTTGGCAACGAAGCCGGAGATAGAAGCCGCAACAGCCTGCCATTCGCCGAAGCCCAGCGGTGCAAAAATCCAGGCGATTGCCCCGCCCATGGAAGCGATAAAGCTGTCTTCAGGTTCTACCATACCGTAACCTTCTGCGCCAATGCCGTAAGTGGAAAGATACCACATTACCACGCAGACAAGGAACAGAACGGTTGCAACCTTTTTAATGAAAGCAAAGCAGCGTTCCCAGGTATGCAGCAATACATTTTTAGCAGCCGGAATATGGTACTGCGGCAGTTCCATAACAAACGGTGCAGGGTCGCCTGCAAACATTTCGGGTTTCTTTAAAATCAGGCAGGAAAATACAACGGATATAATGCCGATGAAGTACATAATCGGCGCCATGTACCAGTCGCCGCCCATAATCGCACCGGCAATCAAAGCAATAACCGGCAATTTAGCGCCGCAGGGAATGAAGGTTGTCGTCATAATCGTCATACGGCGGTCTGTTTCCGTTTCGATAGTGCGGGTTGCCAGAATACCGGGCACGCCGCAGCCGGAGGAAATAAGGAACGGAATAAAGCTCTTGCCGGACAGGCCGAATTTATGGAAAATACGGTCCATAATAAACGCGATGCGCGCCATATAACCGCAGTCCTCAAGCAGCGCCAGCAGGAAGAACATAATTGCCATCTGCGGCACAAAGCCAATCGGTGCGCCAAGGCCGCCGATAATGCCGTCAACCACCAGCGATACCTGCCATTCGGCTGCACCGGCATTTTCCATAGCTTCCTGTACGGAAGGCATAATCATTTCGCCGAACAGCACGTCATTGGTCCAGTCGGTAACATCCGTGCCGATTGTAGTAACGGCAATGTAATAAACAAAGAACATTACGGCTGCAAAAATAGGCAATGCCAAAATGCGGTTCGTAACAATCTGGTCAATCTTATCGGAAGTAGTCATGCCTACTTTAACTTTTTTAACGCAATCGGCCATTAAGCCGGTAATGTAATCATAGCGGGCGTTGGTAATAATGCTTTCGCAGTCATCATCAAGCTTTTCTTCAACGCCGGCAATAATTTTTTCAAGCTGCTTTTGAATAACATCCGGCAGATTATATTTAGCCCATACTTCGCGGTCGCGCTCAAATAATTTAACAAGCGTCCATCTTGCACCGGTTTCCGGCAGGGAACTGCCCATAATGTATTTAATTTCTTCCAGCGCTTTTTCCACATCAGCGTTAAAATGCAAGGGTTTGCACTCAACATTTTTGGCTTTGGCCATTTCAACGGCTTTGGCGGCAGCTTCTTTCAGCCCCAGCCCGCTTAAAGCGGAAGTTTCAACAACCGGGCAGCCAAGTTTTCTGCCAAGCGCAGCAATATCAATTTTATCGCCGTTTTTGCGGACAATATCAATCATATTCAGCGCAATAACAACAGGCACGCCCATTTCAAGCAGCTGGGTTGTTAAATACAGGTTGCGTTCAATGTTGGAACCGTCCACCAGGTTTAAAATAACATCAGGATGTTCATTAATAATATAATTACGGGAAACAACTTCCTCCAACGTATACGGAGAAAGCGAATAAATACCCGGCAGGTCGGTAACAATTACATCGCTGTAACCTTTTAACCTGCCTTCTTTTTTCTCAACAGTAACGCCCGGCCAGTTGCCAACATACTGGTTTGCGCCGGTTAAATTGTTAAACATGGTTGTTTTGCCGCAGTTAGGGTTGCCAACCAATGCAATTTTTACAGCCACTTCAATCCCTCCTCAAATCATTCAACCACAATGTTTTCAGCTTCGCCTTTGCGCAGCGAAAGCTCGTAACCCCTTACAGTTACTTCAATAGGGTCACCGAGCGGCGCAACCTTACGCACATAAATTTCTGTTCCCTTGGTAATGCCCATATCCATAATGCGGCGTCTTACAGCGCCTTCTCCCCCAAGCCGGCTTACTTTAACAGTCTGGCCGCACTCAACATTTTTAAGCGTTTTCATGGCATACCTCCGTTAAATCATTATTTTTGAAGCAAGATCTTTGTTTAAAGCAACACGCGCGTCTTTAACATTGACGATTAAATTTCCGGCAAGTTTGGATACGACGGTAATAGCTGCCCCTTCTACAAACCCCATGCTTTCCAAAAAACGTACTGTTTCATTTCTTCCGCGTACGGCTTTAATGGTGTTTACCTCGCCGGTTGCGGCAAAAGTCAACGGCATAATTGGAACCATCCCCTTCTTCTGTATAGCCGGAGCTAACCTTATATTGCTTTTTAAGTTAGTTTGTTCTAACTTTCTTTGCAAATTGTAGTTTACTACCGCTAACAACTTTTGTCAATAAGTTTTAGTAAACTTTTTTGTAAATAAACTTTTACAAAACATACTTGACAAAAAAACAAAGCCTTATTACAATTTAGTTAATCTTTTTGCACTGCAACTACAGTACAAGCTGATCAGGCCGTAAAACCGGCCGGGCCTTACGGCAGCAGATTATCCTACATCTGCGGGACAGGAGTAGTTCCGCAGATGTATTTTGTTTTAAGGAGAAATTTAAATGCAGCAAGACCAATCTTTAAATCAAACCCTTGCCCTCAGCACGGTAAAAAAAGGCATTGCCCTTAACGTGTTTCTGGCAGCCTCCAAATTTGCCGCAGGCATTTTGGGCCATTCGGCCGCCCTTGTTTCGGATGCAGTCGATTCGGCGTCTGATATTTTCAGCAACCTTATTGTTATGGCCGGCATAAAAATATCGCACAAAGCCTCCGATATGGAACATCAGTACGGGCACGAACGCATGGAATGTGTTGCCTCCATCATCATGTCGGCGCTTCTGGCACTGGCAGGTGCAGGCATCGGCTTTGCCGGAATACAAAAAATACTGCACTTTTCCGCCGAAGGCGAACTGGCCGCGCCGGACGGCATAACGCTTGCCGTTGCAGCCCTTGCCATTATAAGCAAGGAAGCCATGTACTGGTACACCCGCAGCGTAGCAAAAAAAATAAACAGCGGCGCGCTTTTGGCAGACGCCCTGCACCACCGAAATGACGCCCTAACCTCCGTCGGCAGCCTTATCGGCATCAGCGGAGCCATGCTTGGCTACCCCATTTTTGACCCGCTGGCCGCCATTGCCATTTGCCTGATGATTATTAAAGGCGCATACGATGTTTTTACCGACGCTATTGACCGTATGGTAGACCGCAGCTGCGACGAAGAAACCGTTGAACAAATGCAGGAGCTTATTGCTGCACAAAAAGGCGTAGACCATGTAGACAAACTGCAAACGCGCATTTTTGGCTCGCGCGTATATGTGGATGTGGAAATAAGCGCGGACGACCACTTAACGCTTGTAGAAGCACACGCCATTGCCGAAAACATTCACGAACAGATAGAAAAACAGTTTCCGGAAGTTAAGCACTGCATGGTGCATATTAACCCTTGCAGCGAAACGCACCATAATTTTTAAACCGCTCATTAAGCAAAATAAAAAGCCTGTACGGCGTTCAGCACTGTACAGGCACTTGCAAATAAAACTTTAAAATTGTATAATAAAAGCACGGAGTATTGATGTTTGGTCGCATCGGTCTCCCCTATGTGATTTTAAGTTAGAAGGAAGCCGTGTAACCGTGTTATACGGTTTTTTTCATGCCGTTATTTACTACGAGATAAAAATAAAAAAGGTTGTACTGTATGGCTTTTGCCAGCCGGTACAACCTTTTTTGTTAGTTTGTTATTTTGCGGCAATTACTTCAATTTCGCAAAGTACGCCTTTGGGTATGCCTTTAACGGCAACGCAGCTGCGTGCAGGTTTGCCGGTAAAGTATTTTGCGTAAACTTCATTAAAGGCGGCAAAGTCTGCCATATCTGCCAAAAAGCAGGTGGTTTTTACTACGTTTTCGTAGCCAAGGCCTGCTTCTGCCAAAATTGCGCCTACATTTTTGCAGCTTTGTTCTGCCTGTGCGGTAATGCCTTCCGGCACTTCGCCGGTAGCAGGGTCAACAGGAATCTGCCCGGAAGCAAAAAGCATGCCGCCAATTTCAATTGCCTGAGAGTATGGGCCAATAGCGGCCGGAGCTTTTTCGGTAGAAATTACTTTCATTTTAAAACCTCCTGAAAATATTTTTTCTGTTTTAAGTATAACAGCAAAAGAGGTTTTGCTCAACTTTTTGCGGCAAAATAAAACAGCCGCCGTAAAAGCACGGCGGCCAAAGCAGCACCTGCACCCCAACGGGCACTGCAAGAGGAGTAGAGAATGAGTATCTGAGAATGTTAAATGAATTTAAAAAATCAATATTCCAACCTGCGCAGGCAAGATAAAAACCCGTCTTTCCAAAACGAAAAGACGGGTTCAGATAATTACAATCAAGAGGCCCTGCCACTCTCACATAAACAAAGCCGGTTGGTTAGTAAACATCTCCTTCCTGTCTCCCGCAGGTCAAGCAGTGATGCTTATACAGGCTGGCTGACCGGCTCCGGCTTTTATTGCCGTTACGGCGACGGGATCGCATCGGATTTGCACCGATAAACATTTAAACAGTTACTGTACCTGTACGAAATATTGATTTGTTGCCCTAATTATAACTATTACTAATAGTGTTGTCAAGCCTTTTGGTAAAAATTTACCATTTTTATTTTTGTGTTATAATATCCTATTTAATATTATTTATCTTTAAAGTACCACGTCAGCCCCATTGGCACGGTGATATTTAAAATAAGCATTCTAACCAGCTGATAGGTTAAAATTATCGAAACGTTTTCGCCCATGCTCATGCCTGCAAGGCACATTTCGGCAATGCCGCCGGGGGCCATTGCCAAAAAGGCGGTTATAAGCGAAAAGCCGTAAATGCCGGAAAGATAGTAGGCCATGGCAACGCTGACAGCAATAATTATTAAGATGCCTGTTATTATAAACGGCATAAGGCGGGCGGTTTCTTTTATGCGCGCAGGGTCAAGCAGCATGCCCATGTACAGGCCGATGCTTATTTGCGCAACCGTCATGAGAGGGTCGGGCACGGGCTGAAAGGTGCCGAAGAAATATGAGCAGGCAGACGCGGCAAGCGTTGGCCCCAGCAGGCGCGGCGTTGGTATATGCAGCTTTTGCAGAACAACAGCGCCAATTGCTGCGATAGGCACCATCCACAGCCAGGTGTAGCCGCCTGTTTGCGCTGCCGGAAGTGCGGTGTCTTTTATTTCTGCCCCAAGGCCGTGCACTACCAGAAACGGTACGATGATAATGGCGCTCATGAGGCGCAGGGTTTGCATTACCATTACCACGCTGAAATCGACGCGCTTGTCGGTTTCGCTCATAAGCATCATTTGCGTAAGCCCGCCGGGCATACAGCCCATTACGCAGCTTTGCAGATTGGCGTAGCTGTGGCGCGATGTCCACCACGCTATGATAACCGAAGCGCCTACGGCGGCGCCGGTTGCTTCAAGCACACCAAGCGACTGCATAGAAAGCTCGTGCATGGTTTCTGCCGTAAAGTTGCGCCCAATTCCGTAACCGGCTACGCAAAGGCCCAGTTCGCGCCACTGGCGCGGCCAGTATACCTGTGCGCCTATAACTTTCCAGAACATGGATGATACTATGCCGCCGAGCAAAAACGGTATAGGTATTGCCATGTATTGAAAAAGAAAGCCTATAAGCACTGCCAGCCCGAACATCATCAGGCGCCTTACATGCAGCATTATGTCAAAAATCCCCATACAAACCACTCCCTACAATCTGTGCGCTTACAAAATCATCTGTGGTTTTCCAGTGCCGTCATAATACGGTTAATAAGTTCACTGCGCATAGTGTTCTGCGTTACCGAATAAGTTATAATGCGGCTGTCATCAAGCCCAAGTTCGCGTTTAAAAAGGGCTTTCTGGGCCATGGCTGCATTTTTGGAAAGTTTATCGGCTTTAGTGAGAATAATCTGCACGTTAAGGCCGCAGCCCAGCAGCCAGTGGTAACACTCTATGTCGCTTTCCATCGGCTTATGGCGGATATCAATCAGCTGGCATACTAAGGCCAGGTTGTCCGAACCTGAAAGATATTTGCTGATAAAGCCGGACCATAAATCTTTATTGGATTTGCCTGTTTTGGCAAAGCCGTAACCGGGCAAATCGACAAGGTAAAACTGTGCTGTATCGGCGCCGCCTTCTACATTGCGTTTGGCGTTCAGCAAATAGTAGTTAATTGTTTGCGTTTTGCCGGGGGTGGCACTTACGCGTGCCAGCCCGTTGCGGCGGCAGAGCGAGTTAATAAGAGAAGATTTGCCGACATTGGAGCGCCCGATAAAGGCGGCTTCAATCATTTGCGGCGAAGGGTACTGTTCTGCCTTAACAGCAGACGTGACAAACTGCGCACGGACTATGTCCCAAACTCCTTTGTTCATCGCGTTTAATCCTCCAATGCTATTTTTAACACCTCGTCCATATGTTTTACGGGAATAAAGTGCATTTTTGCACGTACGTTTGCGGGCAGTTCTTCCAAATCCTGCTCGTTTTTAGCCGGCATAATAATGGTTTTTTACGCCGTAGCGGTGGGCAGCCAGGAATTTTTCCTTAATGCCGCCAACCGGAAGCACTCTGCCGGAAAGTGTTATTTCGCCAGTCATGGCAAGGTTCTTTTTAACTTTGCGGCCCGTTAACGCCGATATCATTGCCGTTGCCATGGTAATGCCGGCCGAAGGCCCGTCTTTGGGTATTGCGCCTTCCGGAAGGTGAATATGAATATCGGTAGTTTCGTAAAAATCTTTGTCAAGGCCAAGTTCATCTGCCCGCGAGCGGATATAGGTATAACCCGCCTGGGCAGATTCCTTCATAACGTCGCCAAGCTGGCCAGTTAACGCAAGATGCCCTTTGCCTTTGCAGGCCACAACTTCTACCTTAAGCAGTTCGCCGCCGACGCGGGTCCAGGCAAGGCCGGTGCAGATGCCGGCTGCTGCTTCGAGGCTTACATCATCTTCCAGATAAATTACCTTGCCGAGATATTTATGTAAATTTTTAGCTGTTACTTTTGCGCTTTTGGCTTCGCCGTTAACAATACGCAGAGCGGTTTTACGGCAGACTGCCGCAATTTTGCGTTCCAGATTGCGCACGCCTGCTTCGCGCGTATAACCGCGTATAATCATGCGCAGCGCATCTTCCGTTATGGAAAGCGTTTTGGCGGTTAAGCCGTTATTCTGGCGTTCTTTCGGCAAAAGATGCAGTTCGGCAATTTTTACCTTTTCATCTTCGGTATAGCTGGAAAGCTGCACCACTTCCATACGGTCGAGCAGTGCGGGCGGAATTGTTTCCACGGTGTTGGCCGTTACAATCCAGAATACCTGCGACAGGTCAAAAGGTATTTCAACATAATGGTCGCTGAAGGTGTTGTTCTGTTCCGGGTCTAAAACTTCAAGCAGTGCAGATGCAGGGTCGCCGCGGAAATCGGACGACATTTTGTCCACTTCGTCCAGCAGGAAAACCGGGTTCATAACGCCGCAGGTTTGCATGCCGTGAATAATGCGGCCCGGCATTGCGCCGATATAGGTGCGGCGGTGGCCACGGATTTCGGCTTCATCATGCACGCCGCCCAGCGACATGCGTGTAAATTTGCGGTCGATAGCGCGGGCAACAGACTGCGCAAGCGAAGTTTTGCCCACGCCCGGCGGCCCGACAAGGCACAGAATAGGCCCTTTGCCGCTTTTGGTAAGAGCACGCACCGCAAGGTATTCCAAAATGCGCTCTTTAACTTTTTCAAGGCCGTAGTGGTCTTTGTTAAGCACTTTTTCGGCGTGTTTTAAATCAAAGTTATCCTTGCCGTAAATACCCCACGGCAAAGCAAGAAGCGTTTCCACATAATTGCGGATAACGCCGCTTTCTGCCATCATCGGCGGCATTTTATACAAGCGGTCAAGCTCTTTGTTAATTTTATCTGCTACTTCAGGCGGCAGGTCGCGGCCTTCCATCTGCTTTTTGTATTCGTCAACTTCGGCCTGGCGTTCGTCGCCTTCGCCAAGTTCTTTGTTAATAACCTTAATTTGCTCACGCAGATAATATTCACGCTGGTTTTTTTCTATTTGTTTGCGTACTTCCTGCGTAATGTTTTTTTCGAGTTCGGCAATTTCAAGTTCTTTGCACAAAAAAGTATGCAGCTTGTGCATACGCTCTTTTACATCGGCAAGTTCCAGCAGTTCTTCTTTTTCGTCAATGCTGATTGTTAAATAACCGGCAATGATATCGGCAATTTCACCTGCGGTAGTTATGTTTTTAAAATTAAGCATAACTTCGGTGGTTACTTTTTTGCCGGTAATAAGCCATTTTTCAAAGCTTTGCAGCAGCACGCGGCGCATGGCTTCGGTTTCGGAATTTTCTTCCGGCTCAATGCTGGCTACCGGCATGGCAAAGCCTTCAAGGTAAGTATCTTTAAAAGGCGCGTCAATTAACGAAGTAAGTCCTGCCCTTTCAAGTCCCTGAATTAAAATACGGATTGCACCGCTCGGCAGTTTTAAAAGCTGCTTAATTTCGGCAACAACGCCATAATTATACAGTTCTTCGCGTTTCGGGTCTGCGGTTTCGGCATCGCGCTGAGTTACCAGCAGTATTTTTTTATCAAGCTGCATGGCAGCATTAACCGCATTTATTGATTTATCCCTGCCTACATCAAGGTTTACCGTCATTCCCGGGAATACGATAATTCCTCTTAACGCCAGCAGGGGCATTAATTTTCCTGATGCTTCCATTTATATTAGCATCCCCCTATTTTATATTAAAATTCAAATCTCTTATAATTGTATCACAAAAGGCCCATAAAACCAAAAAGAGGGAAGGTTAAAATCCCCTTCCCCCATTATTTTTCTTTCAGCCTGCCGCCACAATCATTTTAGGTTCTGCATGATTGCGGATGGAATCGGCCGTTACAATACATTTTACAACATCACTGCGCGAAGGCACGTCATACATTACATTGCGCATTACCGCTTCAATAATGGCGCGCAGTCCACGCGCACCGGCACTGCGTTTCAGTGCTTCTTCGGCAATGGCGTCGAGTGCATCCGGCTCAAATTCAAGTTCTACATTGTCCATAGCCAAAAAGTGCTGATACTGTTTTACCAGTGCATTTTTAGGCTCCTGCAAAATCTTAATCAGCGCAGCTTTGTCCAGTGCTTCAAGCGTTACAACAACCGGCAGGCGTCCGGCAAATTCCGGTATCAAACCGAATTTCATCAAATCTTCCGGCAATACCTTTTTAAAGGTATCCGTCAGGCTGATTTCGTCTTTGGTTTTAATATCGGCGCCAAAGCCCATATTCTTTTTGCCCGTGCGTGCGCTGATGATGCTTTCCAGCCCGTCAAACGCGCCGCCGCAGATAAACAGAATATTTGTGGTATCAATCTGCAAAAATTCCTGGTGCGGATGTTTGCGACCGCCCTGCGGCGGAACGTTGGCAACCGTGCCTTCCAGAATTTTCAGCAGAGCCTGCTGTACGCCTTCGCCGGAAACATCCCTCGTAATGGAAGGATTTTCGGACTTGCGCGAAATTTTATCAATTTCATCAATGTAGATAATGCCGCGCTGTGCGCGTTCAATATCGTAATCTGCATTTTGGATTAAACGCAGCAGAATATTTTCCACGTCCTCGCCTACATAACCGGCCTCCGTTAAAGCGGTGGCATCGGCAATGGCGAAAGGAACCTGCAATATTTTTGCCAGAGTCTGCGCCAGCAGTGTTTTGCCGCTGCCGGTAGGCCCAAGCATTAAAATGTTTGATTTTTGCAGTTCAACGTCCTTGTCGCCGGGAACATGGTTAAGTTCGTAGTCAATGCGTTTATAATGGTTGTAAACGGCTACGGCAAGGGTCTTTTTAGCTTCTTCCTGGCCGATTACATATTCATCCAAAATTGCTTTTATTTCTTTGGGTTTGGGCAGTTCGGCAATTTCAGTATGGTTTACAGCCCTTGCCCGCATTTCTTCTTCAAGCATTTCATTGCAGAGTTTTATACACTCATCGCAAATAAACAAATCACCTTCGCCAAGCACTTTGCTGAACATTTTGCTGACCTGCGCTTCGCGCTTGCCGCAGAAAGAGCAAACCGGGGCATCATGGTGATTGTCCCCACCGAATTTCATTTTGAGTATCTCCTTAAAGCCTTTATTTTTCATTAGCAGGTTTACGCGATACCACTTCGTCAATCAGGCCGTATTCTTTGGCCTGCTGGCTGGACATGTAGTTATCGCGGTCAGTATCCTGCGCAATCTTTTCTTTGGTTTGTCCGGTATGGCTGGCTAAAATACCGTTCATTTCATCACGGAGGCGCAGAATTTCGCGCGCGGTGATTTCAATTTCGGAAGCCTGCCCCTGAACGCCGCCCAGCGGCTGATGAATCATAACTCTGGAGTACGGCAGGGCAAAACGTTTGCCCGGAGCACCGGCAGCCAGAAGTACGGATGCCATGCTGGCGGCCATGCCCATGCAGATTGTGGAAACATCAGGCTTTATGTACTGCATTGTATCATAAATTGCCAGGCCGGCGCTTACGCTGCCGCCCGGGCTGTTAATGTAGAGATGGATATCCTTATCGGGGTCTTCCGACTCTAAAAAGAGCAGCTGGGCGATAACGAGATTGGCCATAGTATCATCTATTTCGCCGGTAACAAAAACTATCCTGTCCTTTAAAAGGCGGGAATATATATCGTAAGAGCGTTCTCCGCGGTTTGACTGTTCTACAACTATTGGCACATAATTCATTATTGTCACACCCCTTTACTGTGGTTTAACCGCGCTTAAATTATTTCGCGCTGTCAATGATTACATGGGCAGCTTTGCGGCGCAGAATGTTTGCGAGCAGAAGGCCCATAGTGCCATTGGATTTAATGATTTTCTTAACGTCTTCAAGAGTTGCGCCATGCTGGGATGCGATAGCGGAAAGTTCGCTGTCAACATCTTCCATGGATACCTGGATGTTTTCAGCTTTGGCAATAGCGTCAAGAACAAGGTCGGTTTTAACGTTTTCAACAGCAGCGTCATGCTGGCGTTCACGAAGCTGTTTCATGTCGATGCCGCTGTACTGCATGTACTGTTCCAGAGTGAGTTTGCGTGCTTCAAGGCTCATACGCATTTCGTCAATCATCTGGGTTACGCGGTCTTCAATCATGATTTCGGGAACTTCAAATTCCGCATTGGCAACTGCAAGGTCAATCAGTGCTTTTTCATAAGCAATCTGGGCATTGTTTTCAGCTGCTTTCTGCATGCGTTCTTTGTAGCTTGCGCGCAGTTCTTCAACGGTTTTGCAATCGCTGTTTGCTGCTACATATTCATCGGTAAGTTCCGGCAGTTCTTTGCGTTTTACATCCTGTACGTTTACTTTGAAGATTGCCTGTTTGCCGGCCAGTTCTTTAACAAAGTATTCTTCCGGGAAGGTTACGTCCACATCGGTGGAATCGCCTTTTTTAAGGCCTACAAGCTGGTCTTCAAAGCCGGGGATAAAGGAGTTGGAGCCAACTTCCAGAGGATAGCCTTTGCCTTCGCCGCCGCTGAACGGTTCGCCGTCAACGGTGCCTGCAAAGTCGATAATGGCAAAGTCGCCTTTTTCAATTACAGCGCCTTCTTCAGCTTCTACCATTTTTGCATGGCGGCTGCGCAGGCCCTGTACCTGTTCTTCAACTGCTTCGTCGGTAACTTCAACTGCTTCTTTTTCTACATGCAGTTCTTTGTAATCGCCAAGTTTAACCTCCGGTTTGAGGGTTACTTTAATGGTAAGTTCCATATCTTTGTTTTCTTCAAATACGGAATCTTCAACCTTCGGGTCGGATACCGGAATCAGTTTTTCCTGTTCCAGAGCTTCGGTATAGCACTGGTTAGCAACCAGTTCAAATGCTTCTTGTTTTACTGCTTCTTTGCCATAGTGCATTTCGATAATATTGCGGGGGGCTTTGCCTTTACGGAAGCCGGGGATATTTACCTGGCCTGCAATTTTTGCAACGGCTTTTTTAAAGCCTTTGTTTACTTCCTCTGCGGGCAAAGTGATTTTAAGAGTTGCGTCGTTGCCGACTCTTTCTACTGTTACGTTCATTAATAAATCCTCCCTTAATTATATGTGCTGATTATTACAGCATGTTTTTTACATTAGTTTTATTGTTAAAAATGCAGCTGTTTACACACATTGCTCATAATATAATATCACAACCAGCGGTACTTGACAAGAATTTTACTGCCATTCCTACAATATATCATTATTCTTTTCTGAATAAATTCAAAAAACCCGGCAGTAAACTGCCGGGCTGACAATTCATGGAGCGGAAAACGAGATTCGAACTCGCGACCCCCTCCTTGGCAAGGAGGTGCTCTACCACTGAGCTATTTCCGCGTCTCTCAACAACGAAATTAATTATACAGCAGTAAAATCTGTTTGTCAACAACTTTTTTAATTAATTTTAAAAAATTCCCAAAACAATCTGGCTTATATTTTTGGAATGGTCGGAAACGCGCTTCAGGTTTATCAAAATTTCCATCATCATAAACCCGGCAACAGGGTCGCAGCGTTTTTCGTTAAGGCGCACAATATGGTTTTTGCGGATTTCCTTCTGCGCTTTTTTAACCTGACGGCAAATATCCCACGCTTCCTGCGCCAGCACCTTATCGTTATTGGCAAGCGCTTCCATGGCTTTGCCGCTGGCCTGCATAACCAGTTCGCCCAAAGCGCGCAGTTCGGTTTTGGCTTCTTCGCTGAATTTAACATCGTCTTCAAACATGCGGCGCGCATCTTTGGCAAGCGCTTCGCCGTGGTCGCCGATACGTTCAATATCCGTGCAGGCGTGCAGAAGCCTTGTATGCATTGCCGAAAGCTCGGCGCCCATTTCCTTTTCGCTCATTTTGGTAAGGTAACGGGTTATGTCTTCTTCAAGCGCATCAATTACAGGTTCATGCTCCAGCACGTATTTAATTTTATTTTCGTCCTTGTCTTCCAGTGCCTGCATGCCTACTTCAACATTATGGCGCGCCATGTTGCCCATGCGCACAATTTCCTTAACGGCAAGCCCCATGGCAATGGAAGGAGTTACCAGCATTTTCTCATCAAGATATGCAGGTTTGCGCGAAATAATTTCGCCTTTGCCCGGCAGGCATTTTTCTATAAATTTAATGTATAAACCGGTAAACGGCATAAACAGCAGCGTATTTACCACGTTAAACGCCGTATGCGCGTTGGCAATCTGGCGTGCAATATCGTCCGCCGGGGAAATTGCCAACACCAGTTTTATAAACAGCCCCATAAAGGTTATAAAAATAATGCTGCCGATAAAGTTAAACATTACATGCGCCAGCGCTACCCTTTTGGCAGTAATATTGGCGCGCAGCGAAGCAAGCACCGCCGTAATGCAGGTACCGATATTATCGCCCAGAAGCACTGGAATTGCGCCTTCCAGTGGAATAAGCCCCTGATTGGCAATGGCAATTAAAACGCCGATTGTTGCACTGCTGGACTGAATGACCATGGTCATTACAAGGCCTACGCCCACGCCGAGAATCGGGTTATCGGAAAAGCGGCCGATAAAATCAATAAAGCCCTGGTATTCGCGCAGCGGCATTACGGAATCGCTCATCATTTCCATGCCCAGCATTAAAATGCCGAAGCCCAAAATTACCTGGCCGATATATTTGCCGCGCTGGCGTTTTGCCAGAAGATGCACGGCAAAACCGATAGCAAGAAACAGAGTAATGTAATCGGTAAGCTTAAAGGCAATAAGCTGTGCCGTCATGGTTGTGCCGATATTGGCACCCATTACAACGCCGAAGGCCTGCTTTAAATTCATCAGCCCTGCGTTTACAAAACCAACCGTCATTACCGTTGTGGCACTGCTCGACTGCAAAATACCTGTTACAACGGCGCCAAGCGCAACAGCCACCGGCAGAACGCCTGTCAGCTTTTCCAGTATTTTTTGCAGCTTCTCGCCTGCGGCACGCTGCAGGCCTTCGCCCATAAGCTGCATGCCGTATAAAAATAACGCCAGTCCTCCCAAAAATCCGAAAAAGTAAACCATAAGCCCTCCTGTAAGTTGTTTAACTTAATTTTTACTTATACTTTACATTTATTATACAAGATTAAAGAGGAATGGTACAAGTGATTTTCATTTATTTTGTAACAGATAATACAAAAGGCCCTGCAATTTGCAGAGCCCCGTTTATTATGCGTTTGCCTCTCCGGCAGGTTTATAATGTTTTTCTTTCCATTTTTCAAATTCCATATACACAACCGGCACAACCAGAAGGGTAAGCATGGTTGAAGTGATAAGACCGCCAACAAGTACCACGCCCATGGACTGGCGCAGCTCCGCGCCTTCGCCGATGCCCATGGCGATAGGCAGCATACCTAAAATGGTTGAAAGCGTCGTCATCAGTATCGGGCGCAGGCGCAATGAGCAGGCTTCCAGCGTTGCGCTGCGTATATCAAGCCCTTTTTCGCGCTGCTGATTGGCATAGTCAATCAGCAAAATGGCGTTTTTGGTAACAAGCCCCAAAAGCATGGTAAAGCCAATCATACTCATCATGTTGGCCGTCTGCCCCGCCATTAAAAGGCCAAGCACGGCGCCCACTACCGCAAACGGCAGCGAAGCCATAATAATTACCGGCTGGCTGAAACTTTCAAACTGTGCCGCCAGAACCATATAAACAACTACAACCGCCAGCACAATGGCCTTAACAATTTCGTTAAACGAACGCGACATTGTATCGGCTTCACCAATCAGCTTGTAGTTGTAGCCCTGCGGCATATTCATGCTGGGTATCAGCTCGTTTTGTATTTTGGCAATCAGTTCGCCCGGAGATGTGCCTACAGTGTTGGCGTAAACAACAATCTGGCGCTGCTTGTCCTCGCGTTCAATACGCGTCGGGCCGCTGCCAAGGCTTATGTCGGCAACGTCGCCCAGTCGGATGAACTGCCCGTCCGGCGAAGACACGCGCAGATTTTTAACGTCATTAATATCGGTACGCTTGCTTTCCGGCAGCTGTAAAATAATATCGTAGTCGTTATCGCCTATTGTGAAGCTGTTGCCGGTGCTTTTGCCCATAAAGGCCATTTCCACAACTTCGCCGACTGAATAAGAATCGAGCCCCAAAAGGCTGGCGCGCGCCTGGTCAAGCCTGATTAAAATTTCCGGCTGTTCATCCGAATCGGAAATATCGACATCCGTTGCGCCCGGAACCTTGCGCACCAAATCGGCAAGCTCCAGCGCGTATTCTTTAAGCTGTTTAATATCGCTGCCGCGCAGGCCAATCTGCACCGGCCTGCTGTCGCCGCGGCCGCGCCCCTGATTGGACACTACCGTTACGCTCAGCCCCTGAACGTTGCGCACTTCGGCACGCAGGTCATCCATAATCTGCTGCATGGTGCGGTCACGCTCATTACTCGGCACAAGGCGGATATCAATAGAGCCCTGGTTTACCGGGTTGCGCCCGTTGCCGATATTCAGCGCTGCTATTTTTACTTCCGGCATGGCCGTTATTTCTTTTTGCAAAGGCGTTGCCAGTGCTACCGTTTTTTCCATACTGGTGCCGATAGGCGCTTTAAAATTAACGGTAAACTCGCCGGAATCGTATGTCGGCTGGTATTCTGTACCAACAAACGGCAGCAGCACAATATTCATAGCCAGCGAAACTATACCGGCGGCAATAACTTTTTTGGGGTTGTTCAGCGCCGCTTCCATAATGCCGCTATACAAACCGCGGAAAATCTGAAAGCCCGCTTCAAATTTATCAAGCGCCAGCTGCACATATTTGTTGCGGTGGCTTTCTCCCGGCTTTTCTTCTTTCAGCCAGTAGGCGGAAACCATTGGCGTAAGCGAAAACGCTACCAGAGTGGAAAACGCTATGGCAAAGGCAACCGTTAAGCCAAACTGTTTAAAATACTGGCCGATAATTTCGCCCATGCTGCCAACCGGCACAAACACTGCCATTAACGACAGCGACGTTGCCAGTATTGCCAGGGAAATTTCCTGCGTTGCTTCTTTGGCTGCCACAAACGGCGTTTTGCCCATTTCGATATGGCGGAAAATGTTTTCGATTACAACAATCGCATCGTCTATCAAAATGCCTACCGCAAGGCTCAGTGCCATCAGCGACATATTGTTTAAGGTAAAATTCATTGCCTTCATCATAAAGAAGGTTGCTATTATTGATGTTGGTATGCACAGGCCGCCGATAATGGTAGCACGGAAGTTGCCGAGGAACATATAAGTTATAAACAGTGCCAGCGCGCCGCCAAAGAAAATCGTGTTCCACACGTCGGCAATGTTTTCTCGTACGTAGGTAGACTGGTCGCGCACAATATCAACCTTAATATCGGGCGGAATTACGCGCTGTTTAAGTTCTTCCATTTTGGCGTTAACGCGGTCGGTAACGTCAACCGTGTTGGTTTTGGATTGTTTGCGCACGAAGGTCATAACGCAGGGCACGCCGTTGGCACTGGCGAAGGTGTCTTCATCCTCCCAGCCGTCAATAACGTCCGCCACATCGCCAATGTACACAGCTTTGCCGTTATGGTTGGCAATAACAACTTTTTTTATATCGTCGATATTGCTGTATTTGCCAATGGTACGCACGGTTATTTCCATGTCGTGGTTTCTGGCTTTGCCGCCCGGCGTATTGTAGTTTTCGTCATCTACCTTCTGCAGCAGGTCCTGAAACGAAATTCCGTATTCCATTAACTTGTCAGGCTTTGCCACAAGGCGTATTACACGCTGGCTGGCGCCTACCGCAGTAACTTCGGCAACGCCTTCAACCATCTGCATTTCGTCAAGAATACTGTCTTCTATTAAACGGCGTATTTCACCGCGGCTGCGCGATTCTGAAGAAAACGTGTACGCAACAATGGACTGGGAAGTTAAATCAACCGTTTGTACTACCGGTTCGTCGATATCGTCCGGCAGGCGGTTGCGCACACTGGCAACCTTTTCACGCACTTCGCTGGCCATAGCCTGCGGGTCTACGCCCATGTTAAACTCCAGTACGGTTTCGCTGTAGCCTTCAAGCACGGTACTGGAAATTGTTTTATAGCCTGCAACCTGGCTGACGCGGTTTTCTATCGGCTTGGTAATAAGCGTTTCCATTTCTTCCGGCGAAGCGCCGTCGTAAGTAACGCGCACGCTTACGATAGGCATATCAACGTCAGGGTTCAAATCTACGCCGATTTCCGGATAGCAGCGGATGCCGAACACTACCAGCAGCAAAATAAACATGGTAGTAAAAACCGGCCGGCGGATAAAAGTCTCTATCATAATTAATTACCTGCCTTATCAGTAACTACCTTGCTGCCTTCGCGCAGCTTGTTGTGCCCTTCGGTTACAATTACTTCATCGCCTTTCAGGCCGCTTAAAACTTCGGCAACCTTGTCGTCCGTATAGCCAATGTCCAGCACCTGGCGGCGCACGGTGTTATCGTCTTCCACAATAAATACGGTTTTCTGGTCATCACGCATAACAATGGCGTAAACCGGTATTGTAAGCACATTCTGCCTGGGCTGCGCGGTAAGCTTTACCGTTGCAAAAACGCCTGCCAAAAGCCCTTCGGTGTTGTCAACACTTACTTCGGCGGCAAAGGTATGCGCAGGTAAATCGGCAACAGGGGCAATGCGCGTTATTCTGCCGATAATTTTATGCCCGGCAAAGGCAGGCAGTTCTATTTCGGCTTCGTTGCCAACGGATACGCCGCTGATATTGCCTTCCGGGATATTAATAACGGTTTTTAAAACGCTGATATCGGCAATGGCAAAAAGCGGTGTGCCTGCTGCTGCATAATAACCTTCCTGATGATAGCGCTTAGAGATAATGCCGTCAGCCGGGGCTGTTATTACAGTACCTTCAAACTGCGATTCCATAGCCTGCACGGTGCCGCGGGCTGCATCCAGCTTGGCAGCTGCGTTGTCACGCGCAAAAGCGTAATCGTCGGCAACCTGTTCGGAAACAGCACCCTGTTTATATAAAGCACTGTAACGCTCAAGGTCGCGCTCGGCCTTGCGGAGATTGGTCTGCGCGTCCATGTAATTGCCGTGCGCTTCGCGCAGGGCAGCGTCAGTATCGCGCTGTTCCAGTTCCGCCAGCACCTGCCCTTTGGTTACACGGTCGCCCTCATTAACATATACGCGCTCCACACGCCCGTCAACCTTGGCAGCAACATCTGCCTGCCACTCCGGGTCAAGGCTGCCGCTGAACTCCAAAAGCGGGGTAATCGTCCTGCGCTCCGGCTTTGCCGTAACAACTGCCACCGCCTGCACGCGCGACATTCTTTCCGCACGGGCACGCTCCGTTTGTATATTATCAAAAATACGGTAACAAACAATTAAAACAACGGCAATGCAAATGCCGATTAAAATTTTCATATTACGGTTATGCCAGTCCATAGTACACACCCAACCTTCTGCAAGTATAAGTTATTTTAATTATATAACTTTTCAAACTGTTTTAGCAAACAAATATCCTTGCATTAATGAAACAATTGTGTAAAATTGCTTTAATAAATTCCGCTTGCGCTTAATTCTGCGGCGAATTATAATGGCTTTGGGAGGCGAAATTATGGAAGCAATGTCACTTTTTGAAAACAATTTATCACAGCCGCTGCCAGCAAGGCTGCGCCCCAAAACGCTTGAAGAATACGTTGGCCAGACCCACCTTTTGGGTAAAGGCAAAGTGCTGCGCCGTTTAATTGAAAGCGACCAGATTTCCTCCATGATTTTCTGGGGACCTCCCGGCGTGGGCAAAACCACGCTGGCGCGGATTATTGCCAACACCACCAAAGCAGCTTTTATTGATTTTTCGGCCGTTACAAGCGGCATTAAAGAAATACGCAGCGTAATGCAGAAAGCGGAGGACAACCGCCGTTACGGCGAAAAAACCATTGTTTTTGTAGACGAAATACACCGTTTTAACAAAGCACAGCAGGATGCGTTTTTGCCCTTTGTGGAAAAAGGCAGCATTATTTTAATAGGCGCAACGACGGAAAACCCTTCGTTTGAAGTTAACAGCGCATTATTAAGCCGCTGCAAGGTTTTTGTTTTGCAGGAGCTTAAAACAGAGGAACTTGTGCAGCTTTTAAAACGTGCCTTAACAGATGAAAAAGGCTTTGGCACCCAAAAAATTAACATTGGAGAAGAACTTTTGGAAATGATTGCCGTTTTTGCCAACGGCGATGCGCGAACAGCGCTTTCCACCTTAGAAATGGCAGTATTAAACGGCTATATGGACGCAGGCGGCGCAACAACGGTAACACGCGAAACGCTGGAACAATGCACCTCCAAAAAATCGCTGCTGTACGATAAAACAGGCGAAGAACATTATAATTTAATTTCCGCACTGCATAAATCCATGCGTAACAGTGACCCGGACGCCGCCGTATACTGGTTGGCGCGCATGCTGGAAGCAGGCGAAGACCCGATTTACATAGCGCGGCGCGTTACACGCTTTGCCAGCGAAGATATCGGCCTTGCCGACCCTAAAGCACTGGAAATTGCCGTTGCCGCCTACCACGCCTGCCATTTTATCGGCATGCCGGAATGCAGCGTACATTTAACGCAGGCCGTGGTGTATATGTCAGTCGCGCCAAAATCAAACGCACTTTATATGGCGTATGAACACGCCAAGCGCGACGCCGCAAAAATGCTGGACGAGCCTGTACCGCTTGTTATCCGCAATGCGCCCACAAAACTGATGCAGGAACTTAACTACGGTAAAGGTTACCAGTACGCGCACAACACGGAAGAAAAACTTACCAATATGCAGTGCCTGCCAGATTCGCTCGTGGGAACGGAATATTATAAGCCCACCACCCAAGGGCTGGAAGCGCGCGTAAAAGCAAGGCTTGACGAAATAAAGCGCTGGAAGCGTGAGCACGGCGGCAGGTAAAAAACTATAAACTCCAAAATAAGTAAAGCCAAAGCACTACTTTAAGCAATGCTTTGGCTTTTATTATTTAAATTATTTTATTGGCAGCCAGTTTGTTCAAAAATCCAAAAGGGTTGTGCTGTGAAGCAGCAGTTAAAACTGCGGCGGCTTAATTTATAACAATAACCTACGAGAGTCCGGTGCCACGCCCGGACGGAATCGACGAAGCCGCAGATTTTAACAATGCTGAAAAGTATAACCCTTTTGATTTTTTCTGTTAAAGGTTCGTAAATTTTGCTCATTATCCAATCGCCAAATTTGCGTAACTTCGCTGGCACAATTATTGTCTTCGCTATCACCTGGCACTAATTGGCGGCTCAGTTAAAAATACACTTTTTTATCTACCGGCGCGGTGGAAGCAATGAGTTTGCCTTTGCGGTAATTACGCAGCACCGGCGCATTATTGTTTAATGCGTCATACCAGTTTTTAGCGTCAAGAATAATAAAGTTTGCATCTTTACCAACCGCAATGCCGTAAGCGTCGCCCAAATGCAGGGTGCGGGCAGCATTTTCGGTAACAAATTTATAAGAATTGCAAATTTCCTCATAGCCAAGCATATGCCCGGTATACAGCCCCATAAATACCTGGTCGCGCATATTGGCATTGCCAAGCGGGTTCCAGGGGTCAAAAATATCATCCGAGCCGAAAGAAACATTAATGCCTTCGGCGGTAAGTTCTTTTACGCGCGTCATGCTGCGGCGTTTGGGGTAAGTATCAGCACGTCCGCCCAAATGCACATTAACGCACGGATTTGCCACAAAGTTGATGCCGGACATTTTTAAAAGGCGCATCAGGCGAATCATATAAGCATTGTTGTAGCTGTGCATGGCGGTTGTGTGTGACGCCGTTACCATATCGCTCATACCGGTTTCATAAGCGCGGGCAGCAACAGTTTCCAGCCCGCGGGAAGCCTCGTCGTCAATCTCATCGCAGTGTACGTCAATCAGCCTGCCGTATTTCTGCGCCAGTTCAAAGCAGATGTTAAGCGATTCAACAGAATACTCACGGGTAAATTCAAAATGCGGAATGGCACCGGCAGCATCGGCACCCATTTTCAGTGCTTCTTCAAGCAGGCCTTTGCCGTTGGGGTAACTTAAAATTCCGTACTGAGGGAAAGCAACGATTTGAATATCAATATAATCCTTAACTTCCTCGCGCAGCTCCAAAATTGCGCGCAGGGCGGTCAGTTCCGGGTCGTTAATATCTACATGGGTGCGCACATATTGAATACCGTTGCCTGCCTGCAGGCGTAGTGCCTTGTTTACACGGTCTTTTACTTCCTGTTTGGTAAGGAAAGGCTTATATTCTTCCCAGCGCTGAATACCTTCAAACAGCGTGCCGGATAAATTCCAGTGCGGACGTCCTGCCGTAAGGCAGGTATCAAGATGTACGTGTGATTCCACAAAAGGCGGCAGCACCATTTTACCGGCGCAGCAATCAACCACTTCTTCGCCGGGCAACGCTTCCAGCTGAGGAGCAACAGCGGCAAATTTACCGTCCGTAACGCGGATATCTACCGTTTCCGTGGCATTTGCCAGATACAGTTTTTGCAGCAGCATAACAATTCATCCTTTCTTTACAGTTATTATTTATTTTTGCCAAGCATTTCGCCGATAAAGAAGAATGCAGCAGCAACCACCATGGCATTAATGGCGGCAATGCCCCACTGCAGCAGGTTTGCACAGGCAGCGCCCACTATAATACCGGCAATGTTGAACCAGTTAATGGTATATTCGTTAAAATCGCTGCCGAATTTTTTATGGTTAAAGAAATAATCTAAAATAACAATAATGCCAATCGGTGGCAGAGCGCAATTAAGAATGCTGAGCCAGCTTACAAAATTGTAATAAAGCCAGATTGCAAGCGCCGTGCCGATAATGCCGGAAATCCATGTAGTCCATTTCATGCGCACTTTGGAAATATTGGAAATGGCAAGGCCGCCGGTGTAAAGAGCATTATTATTGGTAGTCCAGATATTGGCGCCAAGTACAATCAAAGCCGGAATGGCAAGGCCCTGTGCAATCATAACATAGAAAATATCATCCTTGCCGGTGTAAGCGCCGCCAACCGCGCCAAAACAGAACATCAGCGTGTTGCCTAAAAAGAAGGCAATAACCGTAGTCCAAACGGCAATGCTGCTGTTTTTTGCAAAACGGATAAAGTTAGGAGTTGCAGTACCGCCGGAAATAAAAGAGCCAATAACATAGCCGATACCGGTAAACAGGGTAATCTGCCCGGCAGACTGCGCAAAAATGTAAGCCAGCCCGCCGCCTTCTGCGGCAGCAGTAACCATGGAATAAACGCCCAGAATAATGATGAGCGGAACAGAAATATAGCTGACAATTTCCAGTGCCTTCATGCCCGTGGCTGCGGTTGCCGTCATTAAAAGGCCGGCAATAATGGTCAGAGTCCATTCGTTCATGCCCATAAGTTCCGCCGCGGGAATGGAAAACATTGCCACGCCTACGCCGAACCAGCCGATTTGGGTAAAGCCCAAAATAGCAGAGGAAAGATAAGAGCCCTTGCTGCCAAAAGTACGGCGGCAGAGCAAATCCATATTCAAACCGGTTTTAGACCCAATAAAAGCCAGTACACCGCAGTAAGCCGACAGGATAATGCCGCCAATCAGGCAGGCCCATACAAAGCCTGATAAATCGAGCCCATTACCCAATTTGGCGCCTACGCTCATACTGGCAGAAAAAAACGTAAACCCCAGCATAACGAAGAACATCTGCCAGAAACCTTTGCGTGCTGAATCAGGCACGGCCTCCAGCGAATAATCCGCGTCCACAGGAGTGGATGTGTTTTGCTTAACAGATTTTTCCATTGATTGTACCACCTTCCAAAAAATAATGTTTGCGTTAATGCAGGCATAAAATATTTACGCCTGCACCCATAAAATACCTTGTATACTATATCATTACAGCGCCGCTTTGTCCATAAATTAAAATAAAAATAACCGGCCCGTATACAACTAATTTAAACGGACGCTATTAGTTAATTTATTCATTTAGGCAAAAAGAAAAGCAGCCTGATTTACAAGCTGCTTCATTGCATTTTTGGTGCGGTTGGTGGGATTTGAACCCACACGGGTCTCCCCGCCACCCCCTCAAGATGGTGCGTCTGCCGTTCCGCCACAACCGCATTGGGGTATTGCTATTAAATTAAATGGTGCGGTAGAGAGGATTTGAACCTCCACGGGGTTGCCCCCACTAGCTCCTGAGGCTAGCGCGTCTGCCGTTCCGCCACTACCGCGTCAACATTGATTATTATAGCGCGCAAAAATCTAACCTCCTTCCCTTCTATAAAGATACTTTATTTTAATTTGCGCAAAAAGTTGGTTTGGGCGGCAATTACAATCCGTATTAAACTATTTAGGCAAAATAAAAGACAGACTCACAAAAATCTGCCTTTTAAAATTCATTGATAATCATTACTATTATCAATATCGTATGCTGGAGAGTAAAGCGGATTACACTATACTTATACCAACGTAATTTCTTTATTTAAATCCAGCGGTCCTTCATATCCTATATAGTCTCCCGTTGGATGCCCGGGTGTTAGTATGTGTTCAACCCAAAAAGGTTCAATCAGAACCGCGCCATTATGTTCCTCATAATAGGGGATTGCTCCACAAAATAGAAGGTCAGGTAATTCGTTTTGGTTAATATCACATTTTCCCTTTACCGTCTCAAAAAACTTTGAAGCAGTATACATCCAGTCGTACTGGTCTCGTAATTCAGCTTCATTTGCTGGATATAGTTTATCCTGAGTAAAACTGTCTGCTTCGTCAGGATAACGTTCCCGTAGCCGTTCTATGTAACGAGGGAAGAACCTTGCGTTATGGAACTTCCACAAGTCCCGTGAATCAACCGCTTTTGTGCGCATATTTTTCCACGGCAACAACCAGTTTCTATAAGCCGGAATCTCAAGCTCCCTCATGTACTTGCGTACAGTAGGCTCCGAAACCCCAAAGGTAGAGTAAATTGCGCCCAACGGAATAGTCCAAAGCGGCGCTGGTGTATCAAGCTTTATGACCCTGCGTTCTTTCATACTACAGGCACCTCCATTCCCTCAGGAAGTTCTGGTCTTGGTGGATAGTATGGTGCAGGCTCGTTTTTTAAAGTTAAACCCATAACCGCCACGCCACGACTTCTTCGATGTTTACTAAAACCGGCTCTTTCCAAATTAGAATAAAAATCTTGTTTGTTTTTAGGAAAAAAGCCCTGACTCGTAGCATAAGAGCGGTAAGCCGTATACAGTTCCCCAGACGGAATTGAATATCCGTCACCAACATTACAGCAAGAATCTAAAAACTCTTGAAAATCATTGTTGGTAGCTCGGTACTCCTCTACAACACTTTTTACCGCGTCAGGCGCCTCTATTTTATAGCTATTTTCTATGACCATTTTAGAACCATCCATAATCCACTTTAAAATTGCCCCTCCTGCATTTTTAAACAAGTATTCAGTGTAATTCTTCACTTCAGAATCACCTTGAATAACCGCATTAAACGGGACAACCTTAATCCTGCGCCAAGTACCAGTATCCATCGTACTAATACTTGGTAAATGGTTAGTACACAGCACAGCTAAATGAGTAGGTATGAAACTAAATGGCCTACGATATTTAGGCTCGGCATAAATAGGGTCAGTTGAACAAAGCTGCTTCAAAACAGCCGTGTTCAAGCCGTTGCCCTCTTCCAGTTCGGACGCTATAACAAGGCGCTTGCCTCGCAATTCTGCCAACTCAGGTTTAATATTTCTGCGGCACGAGTTAGTTAAAACGTCCGCAGAAAGGCTGCCAGAGTAAGAGCCTAAAACTCTTGCAATAACGTTAAAAAGAGTACTTTTGCCATTACGACCTTCGCCGTAAGCAATTATTAAATTTTCAGCAAAAACGCCGCCAATAGCAGCAAAACCTGCTAGTTGTTGCACATAGCGTTTTAAGTCCTGGTCTCCGCAAAAAACTACGTCTAACATAGCTTCCCACAGTTCCATACCTTCATCAGATGGTGATACTGCTGTAACTTTCGTTATATAGTCTTCAGCTTTATGTGGATAAACCACATCTGCACCTGCACGAAGGTCATAAGTACCAGCAGGAGTATTCAGCAAGTAAGTTTCTGAATCAAGCGAACCTACGACAATTGCTAAACGTGGCGCAGCCTCTTTTAACACAGCATTTATTGCAAATGTTCCGCGTCTTTTTTAGCACGAAAGCTTTATATTGTACAGCTCTTTGATACTGCTCATATATAACTTTCTGCTTAGCGGTTAATACTGAAGTTATTTGTTTAGTAGTAAGTTTTTCATCTAAACCTACCCCTGCACCGGCTTCTTTCAGTTCTGTTTCCCAAAACTTCAGCAAAGAATCAGCGTCCTGCATTTGCAGTTCAGTAAGCTGATGGACCAAAAAGCCTAGCTTTCTCATCAGATTCTTCCCAGTAAACACCGTTGTATACTAAGCAACGAGTTTCAGGGGAAAATTTGACTACTTCGCCAAAAACCTTTTCAAATACTTTTTTTGCTTGACCAATATCAGTATAGTCATCCGGTTCATATTCGCCCTTTAAACGGCTATAAACTTCTGGTGGGATATAGTCGTTATTTTTTATAATTGTCTCTGCATAACCTTTAGCGCTTTCTATAATAGCGTTTAATTCGCTTTCTTCAAGTGGTGGTTCGCAACGTGCGGCAACACTAAAAAATGTTGCTAATTGCTTCATCCCCAATACCATAACGGATAAAAAGCCTAATGGCTTTTCTGAAAACCGTCGTGTTCCTTCGCCCCTCAGGGATAACAAACGAATCCCCTATGATGGGCAAAGAAGTAGTCACAGGCTCTGCTGTACTATCAGAAGCAGGCTCAAGCGGATTACTGTTAATGTAGTCATCAACAGTGAGAGACCTTTCACCTTCGTTGTAAACCGTTACCTCTGGGTTTTCTACGCCAAAAATCATCCTTGCGGCATCTCTAGCATTGCTATCAAAGTATGGGCACCTGCGAAGGAGTTCAGCCTTTAATCCCACATAAGCCTCTATGTCTGCACAATCTTTTATCGGGAAGTAGACATGGAACTTGGGGCGAGGTTCCTTGTCACCTTTGGGCAGCATATTGTGCCTGCTTGGCACAACTGCAAACTCTACCCCCGGCAAGTCCTCTGTCACCTTTTCTGGTGTTACCCAGGTTTCAGGGTTATCGTCCTCGTTATCGCAGTCCATAATGACTACGTTAGAGGTCACAAAGTCTTTGTTGCTTCTGTACCCGTCTCTGAGCACTGCTCCTACATGGTCAAAGAGGCATGAGGCTTTTAACTCGTCCGCACTCGTTACCTCAACAGTATCTGCAAATACTATGTTTTTTGGATTTTGTCTAACTTTTGTTAAACTTAAGATAAATTTTTTCATATATATAACCTCCGTAATGTATTTTTATCCTTTCTAAAATAACCTATGTTTATATATTTATATTACCACAAGCACATACGTTTATACAAATTTGCAAAAAAACGTTTATTTTTCCGACAGGCTCGGCACAAAAGTCATTTTTAGAAAAATTTTCATAATTTTCGCAATTTTATAAAAACGTTCGTTTTCCGACAGGCTCAGCATAAAACGAGTTTTTTGCTTTTATTTTTAGTTTGTAAAATTTATGTAAAATTTTTTTGATTTTAAAATTCTCTCTTAAACGCCCAAAACAAAAAAGTTCTGTATGTGTTTCTTCTATCGTTAATTAATATATTAACAACACATAATGTAGTTTAATGTAGTTTAGTGTAGTTTAATGTAGGTTATTTATATAATTTTTTAGATTATTATTAATATAATATTTTTTATAAAAAGTTATGTATTAATACTACATCAATCTACATAATTTTATAACCCTTTCAACAAAAAAAAAGGCTCTCACCAATCATGATGAAAGCCTTTAGCTTGCGCATTAATTATTATTTTTGTAGGATTTTTTTGCTTCTCTCATAATAGCTTTTATCTCTTCTTTATCTTCACTTAGCACTCGTTCTACCTCAGCACCCAGAGCTTCTTCTGAAATAAGTTTCTTTTTTAGCCATTGCTGTTAAAGCTTTAATATAAATACACGCAGAAGTGACTGTAAGCGCATATAAAATGGCAGCGTCAATTGCTGCACCAACCAGCGTTCCTACACCAGGGAGAAATTTTAATCCCTCGCCAATTGTTAATAAGACTGCATATGAACCAAGATTTGCGATTATACCCGACGCAACACTTTTTAAAATATTGTTTGATAACTCTATGCCTATTTTTCTATTAATTCTTGCGTACATCGTCCAAACATTTGCAGCACTGCCAATTGTCGCAGCACCTGGAATTGGGGCAACGGAAGCTCCAACAGCAATTGCTCCATGCATTCTTATACAGTCTAAGATTTCTTGTGGCAAATCCCCAGTTGTAGATTTTTCAAACGCCTCCAGCAATTCAAGTATTATTTTTATTTGGTGTCCTTCTGCGCTCATCACTCATTACCTCTTTTCAAACATTATTTGAGATATATTTTAAATAACATAAATAGCCGCAATAAGATAAAGCTAAAATGCAAATTACAGCAACATAAATTTTAGGCGTCAAAAATTTATAATATCTTGTATGCGCTGTTTCCTCCAAAACCATATACCTGACGTCTTCTTCTTTGTTAATATACCTGTAGGTAATTTTCTTATCTACAGTATCAAATGACCCAAAGATATTAACACGGATAACTAAATTCTCGTATTCGTAAAGTTTCTTCAATGCTGTGAACAGGCTCTCGTTAAAATCATCTAAAAATTTTTTATCAGCCACCCTTTTTTTGTATGCAAAAATTTTTATACCTATATCCAAAATTCCTTGGGTTATATTTATAGTCAAAAAGCCATATTTTTGTTTTAGCTCATTGGCTACGCATTCAGCTAATTTTTTTAAAGCTATATCAAGCAGATTTTTTTCATACCCGCTTTGTACCATAATTAAGACTTCCCCAGATAATGACAATAAATTGTCTCCAAAATCATTTTTTACACGGTTAATTAACTTGTGTATCATCTGTTTCATCCTCAGCTTCCACATTTTGCGGAATATCGCTACGGCAATATTTGCATTTTACTGCATCGCTTCTAATAAGTTCTTTACAAAATGGACATTCAACCATATGTACCTCTTTTATTTCCGCTCCACAATATCTGCATTTAATCGCATTTTGTTTTATAGTTTCTCCGCAATATGGGCAAATCTTAGTACCTTCTATTAATGGTGACTGCTCGGTTCCATTAATTTTAGCTGTGCTTTGTGCAGCATTTTCAATGTTCTGAACTTTTTCTTCTACCTTGCTGATACGGGCATTGGTCTCATTTTCATTCAGTGCTATCCTGTCCCTTAACTGAGCAGTATCCATTTGGCTCTTAGCAATATCTTCAGCTTGCCTTTTATCCTGCATCATTGCTAAAGCTACGCCAGCTAAAAGAGGGCTGATAAATATTGACAAAACGCCCCATAATAAAGGGCTTCTGCCTCTTTCTTTGGCCCAATAACCTACTATTGCACAAAATGCCAACCATCCTATTATTTCCATAACTTTTCAACTCCTATAATTATTTTTTATTATGGCTGACTTTCAAACCATTTTCTATCTCCAATACGAATACTATTCGTATCTTTACCCACATTGTGAATATAGGTATATACTACTATAGTCTCTTCATCACCCCACCTAACTTGTAAATATCTATCACCTTCATCATGACTATAAAGCCTATCACCATATAAATTATCTAAATAGTTCACAATTTCTTCTTTTTTGCCATTAACTGAAACTTCTACCATTTTTAACTTTTTGTCTCGTGTTTTATCAAATAATAATTCTGTGTTTAAAATAGAGACTTTTTCAACTGGCACAAAGTCACTATAAATATTTTTATCATTATTATTTATTGTATAAATTTCATATCTACCTCTATGCTGAACATTTATGTCTTGCTTTATGTCATCATATTTTACACCAATTTTATAACCTAATGGCATAATTTCATGTTTAGTATTGGCATTATTTCTTGTATTATGGAATACTTCAAATTCCTTTCTAGCAGCCCAACTATGCAGAATATTATATAGTCTGTTCTTTTCTTTTAAAGCTTTTGCTCTTTCTTCAGGAATATGATTTTTTCTATTATTTAATTTATTTATTTTGTCCCATGCTCCCCATAATTTTCTCTGATTTTCTTCAAGTGTTTTATGCTCATCTTGGATATATTTAAGTGCTGCACGTTCTCCCTCCTCTGCATAAATTTGTTGCGCGCGATATCTACTTAATTCTTGTCTTTCAGAAGAAAAATAATAATTTAAAGACTTTATTGTCTCTTGAGCTTCTGCAATTTCTCCATCAATTTGTTGCGTTATAGAATCTTCGTATCCTTCGCTAAATAAATTTACTAATTTTGAATATTCATCAAATATCAATTTATTGCTAAACGAATAATTTGTTGCGGAAAAACTTTTTTTGATTTACATATTTGCAAACTTTTATATCATTAGCTGTATTATTATTTAGGCTTTTTAAAGCATCTTTATAAATAGTAGCACTAATATAGTCTTCACTAACACCTGTTATTGAAAATCTATATAACTCATCGTAAATTTTTGTTTTCTCGTCAAAACCATTTTGTTTGTTAGCCAAATCTATATATTTGTTGCAAATTTTTTCAATATATTTATTATCAGCCTGCACAAGTGCTTTGATTATTTCACTTTTTATTTGATAATCCCAAATATTTTCATCTAACACCTTATTCTCTAAAAATTCAATTCCTTCTGGCACACGCATTTCAACCAATGCACTAATAGCACTACTTCTAATATCTCTATATTTATCTACTCCATCATCACCTTCAAGAGGTTTTAATGTTTTGTCTATAAGTTCACACATGCCTGCAACATTTTTCTCTTGTTGATATTTTTCTACATCAGACATTTTAGGAATATATAAGTAGTAACCACCACATAACAAAACAATTAATGATACTCCAACCGCTAACACATTCTTTTTATTAATAAACATACTTTTGCAAAGTTTATTATTTATAATATTTTTTTTTGATTTTATCATTAAATTTTTTACACCAACCTTCAAATCCTTTTAAAATATCACCTTCATAAATTACATATTTCCCTATTTTTACACCATTTTCTGGTGTTCCATATAAATTTTCTTTATCTTCACCTGATTTTAAACTCATTGCAAAAATTACAATAGCATTGTAAACAAAAAATATATACGAATTATGTAAAGACATATAAAAAGAAATAAATACCGATAAAATTACTCCTAGGCTATATTCGTAAGATTTACCTAAATCATGAAATCGTTTATTTATAACTATAAAATATAAATAGCTAAAAATCGCCATAACTATCCATGACAATAAATTTGTATTAATAAAAAAATTTAATTTATATATAATATAACAACAAAACAAGAAAATTATCTGTACACTTATAGCTTGAACAAAAAATGAACTCCTATTAAGCCTGCCGTACCACGACAAAAAACTAAGTTTCTTTTTTATGCCTTTTTGTTCTAAATTATCAACAATTTCCTTAGCCTCATCAACTGCTTCTTTTGTACTGCTTTTTATATCTTCCGTTGTTTTAGAACCCAAAATTTCTTTTTTGCTTCTTCAACTGCTTTATTTACTTCATCTTTAAAAGTCCCCATTTCGTCTTCCTCTTTTTTAATTATTAAATATCATTCCGTTTTCTTCTAACTTCAATGCTTTTAATACTAAATCTTTTTCTAATTTAATACTATATTTCTCTTCTAACGCTGTAATATCACTCCAGTTTATTCTATTTGCATTTTTAGAAGCTTCAATTTGATTTCTAAATGCGTATACTAATTCTTCTTGTATTTTTTGAGTAACCTCATTACTTTGTTTATCATTATTAATTTTTTGAATACAAACTTCAGCTAATCTTCTTGCACGTAATAAAAATTTTTCTTTATTATTTGAAATATCGCCCCATTCAATAGCTGAATTAATATCTATACCATTTGCAACTGCTTGTAAAATGAGTAATCGGTTTTTATCGACCCATTCTTGTGGAGTATCATTAGATTCTTTAAAGACAAAATATGTTTTTAATGTATCAACAGGTTCACTAGAAAGCAAACCTTGGAAAATATTATAAATATCTTCATAGTTATAATCTATATCATCATTAATATTAGATACGACATAATACTGATTTTCATTATCTCTATAAACTCTATATCTAAAATTCCCATTTTGCCGTCCAGCAATAAATTCGCCAGTTTGAATTCTAACCTCTTTTTCCATTTAATTTTTCTGTTGCATTATGTAAATTTTGCATTAAATTTCTTAATATATCATCTGATTCTTTGTCAGAATAAAAATTTACTGCTGTTTTTAATATAACCTCTTTTAAGAAGATGTCATTATTTATCCCTTGCCGTAAATTGTCTGCAACTTTGTGCATAACTAAAACACTTCTAATCCTGCTTTCTTCATAATTATCATTGGTATTACTATTTTTTAAAGCAATAAAAAATCTCTTAGCATTATTAGATTCTATCTCACTTTCATTATCTAATATTCCTGAATAAACTTGTGATTTAAAACCAGTAAGTTTTTCAACCCTATCATCCAACGGAAAATACCCCATCCTAATATTAATCCCATTATAGTTATTATTATGGTCAAAATAAGAATCCATCTCTTTAAATGTAATACCCAAATCTACATCATTATGTTTTTCTAAACTTAAGGAACTACATCCACCTAAAATCATTGCTGCTGTTACTATTGCTAAAATAAAAAATCTTTTTATAAACATATTTACACCCCACTTCACTCTTCATCTAATTCTTCAAACTTTACGTCTAAAGCAGCAGCTATTTTCCAGTATATTGAAATCGGCGCGCCTTGCTTTGTGCCGCGTTCAATTTCTCCCAAATAGCTTGTACTAATACCCACTAGTGTTGCCAGTTCAACCTGCGTTAAATTTTTTCAGCTTTCTGTAATAGGCTATTTTCCTCCCAGTTTTTTGTATCTAAGCGCAAACATACATAATCCTCCATAATGGTTACTTATATATTTATTATCATACTTTTAATCTTTTTTATGTATTTGCTGTTAGCGTAGTTTTTATGCTTGTGGCATAGTTAATTTTGTTAATAGAGTAAAAAGGCGGCTTTACGCCGCCCTCCTACTATCTTCTTCTGTTATCTAATATTACCCTAAGAATTTCTACTATCAATTCTGCAATTTGCCTAAGCATTTTATCACCTCAACTTTATTTAGGCTGCTTTCTTATAATGTTTTTGGCAAGCAATACACAAGGGCTTACCAAAGTTGGCTACAGAATATTCTATAACCCTATCGTTATCTATAGCCTTTCCGCAATCACTGCATGTAAAAACGTGTTTAGGTAACACTGTTTTATTTTTAGTATTAACTTTCGCACTTTCGGTATTGGCTTTGAAAACTTTATTTTGCGTTATGTCTGCATTATTTTCATCTGTCTTGATGTCAGCCTCAGGGTCATCTCCAGTTGCTACACAAAGGCTCAACATATAAGCATATTTTATAGCCGCAGTCTGTGCTTTCATTACGGCTTTATCCCCTGCGTCCTGCCCACTGCCAATACCAACAATAATCACCGATTCACCGCTTTCAGAATCAATAAGCTGTATTTTAACAATAACAGTAGCCAGATGTTCTGTATTCCCTTTAAGATTAGTAACATCAACCATTTGCTGTAAATTTGGAGAGGCAATACTGACAATCTTATTTTTTACTAATGATTCGTTTACTTTTTGCAGCACGTCTTCTGCTGTAGCATATTTATATTTGTGAAAGCTGTTTATACCGTTTTTAGCTACGTAAGCACAGTCTGCCATAACTGCTAAAAGTTTTTTGGCGATATTTGTATTTTCCATGTTATTTCCCCTTTCAAGGCATAAAAATAGCAGGCAACCTTTAATGGCTACCTGCTTAAATTTCTCACATTCAATTTTCAAAAATAATGCTGTATAATCCATGCGTGACGATAATACCCTGTAAATCTTAACGGTATCGTTTTCTTCTTTATAGAAGATGACATATTTATTTTTGCTGACAAAATAACGGTAATCCGTTTTTAGCGAAAGCCGTTCTGACAACTGTGCCCCATATTGGGAAATACACATAAGCGTTTTACTGTTGATAAAATTTCACTTTTAATCATTTCAGCATTTTGTGGGCTGTCCTCAAAGATATAATCATAAATATTTTTTATATCGGCAATGGCTTTGCCAGTTAATAAAATTTTAAGCATTGCCAAGTACCCTTTCTAAATCTTCTATTGTATGCCAGCCGTTTTCTTTAGCATCAGCTTCACCTTCTGCCAATGCTTGCAACAAGGCTATTTTCGCTTTTTGTTTATCATATTCTTCTATTTCCAAAATGACATATTTACCATGCCCATTTTTAGTAAGATATACGGGATTGCCGTTTACGCAGTCTTTTAACACTTCGTTATAATTACGCAAATCAGATATTGGTTTAATTGCTGTCATAATAAAACACCTCCGTCAGTGTTATTATAACATATTTTACTTAAAATTTTAAGAAGATTTGTTATTTACGCTGCCTGCTTCATACCTGCCTTTACCATTCTGCCGTAGGGGCAATTACCAGCAACTACGCAGTAATCTTTGCACTTCCTGTCGTGCCAGCGCTCTTTAGGTGTGCAGAGCTGTGGCAAGTAGCCTTTTTCTAAAGCTTCTTTTAAACGTTTTGCCTTAGTTTCCATGTAAAGCTTAATCCAGTGGTCAGATATTTTGTTGATGTTGATGATATACACCTGCTTGCGGATATTTCTTTCTTCAGCAATGCGCAGGCTGAAGTCACGGCAAAACACTTGTATTTTCATGCTTTCTACCTTGAAACCACGCTGTTCTAAAAGTATGCGGTAGTAGTTAACCTGTATCGCCCAGTCTAAGATATGACGCACACCGTCAGTACGCCATTCTTTCCTGGTCTTTGGCTGACCTTTTTTTATCCCGGTTTTATATACTTCGCCTGTCGGCGCGTCTACTTTGTAGTATCCTAAAGCGCGCATAAGCTTGTAGGAGCTTGTTATTTTGTAGTCCCCAAGGGTTTTATCGCTCAGGTCTATAATCTGCCCATACAGGTCAAATTTGCCGCTGGTTACGTCATCAGCCAGGCGTTCTTCGCTTAGAATATTGCCTTCGGTGAAACCTTCGTTAATGGTATGGACGGCGCTGCCGTGAATGGCATAAAGCTGCTGCATGGGGTCAACGGCGTAATCCGTTGTTTTCTTTAGGTATGTTTCCCGTATGCCGCAGAGCAGCTCCGTTACTGTGGGTTCTTTAATGCTCCTGTCTACGGACTTTGCTATTGCCCTCAGCGTTGGCAGGAACATACAGCGCTGCTTCCTTACACAAGATTTTAGGCAATCCGTTATTTTTACTTTATCGCCGTGCGGGCAGATGAATGCTGTTGCTGTCATAGTATCACTCTCCAAAATAAAATAAGCAGGTATGCGTTTAAAACACACCTGCTCTTATAAAACACCTTTAATCCATTATCCATAGATTATCCTCTTATTTAGTCATTTATTCTTACAATATGACGTTAGGCTGTTTCCAACTTCGGCAGCATAATAATCTTCCTGTTTTTAACTGCTTCCACACTCTCATCTAAAAGCGTGCCGCCAATGCGTTCCAGTTCCGTTGCACGGTTGTAGTCCGCTACGTCCTGCGAACTTCTTGTAACAGCGTTAACTAAACCATACTGCGTAAATTCTCCTGCCATGATGAAATGGCGCAGAATAGATGCCCTCTCGTTTTTGTTTAAAACATACCTGTCGCCCAGCACTTCTACTGTCTGTACCGGGTCATCACCTGTTTTAAGGTTCTTTGCCATGCGCAGCTTATTTACCGTAAGCATGAACTTTGTTTCATCAACAGCAGCACTTACAATGTCCTGCACTTTCATAAAGTAAGCTTTATCGTCCTGGGCAAGCAGCGTCACTGTACAGCTCATAAGCATTATCGGTATCTTCTACCTGCCTGCCGGTATGGTATTTTTTATGGGCAAGGTCTTTACTGATTAAACCGTTCTTGCATACCAGGCGGTATACCAAAGGCTCAACTTTTAATGCTCCCAAGCCGATTTCACTGTTGGATACTACAAAACCGGCCTGCACAATATCACCAGGTACGATTTCTGTTTTCATGGTTTTGTTAATAACCTTTAAATAGAGATGTGTTTCCGTTACATCACAGCTAGCAATCTCACAGCCTTTCATAGCAGCGATAACGGGCAGCACATGGTCTACCAGTTCCAGATTATCCAGTCTGCGGTAACGGTCGCTTAAAAAGGCACGCAGCTTACCGTCCAAAGTACGGAGCATACGTTTCTCCGGCATAGTATTAAGCCAGCTGTTGATATTGCTGTCGAGCAGCGCAGGGTTTTCCTGGTGCATACGCTCATAATATTTGTACGGAATACCCAAACGGTCAGCAATCTGCCTATGAGCGATTTCGGAAATACGGTAGCTGAGTTTGTCGTCATTGGTTGCCACGGTAAGCATACTGAGGTTGCCTACGGAGTTAACGCTGATACTTCTGGTATCGGCAATTAAATCCTTGCGTGCCGCACGTTGGCGTTCCAGTTCCCCATAAAGATTTTGAATAGTTTTGATTCCTTGTTTCATAGTTGATTCCTCCTGAATATTCATATATTATTTTCTTTTATAAATAAAAATAACGGCAACTCATTGTTAAAATAAGCTACCGTTATTAATACCTAAATATTAAATTTTTTAATAAAATACTACCATAATGCTTAGGCTTTGTTTTTCTTTTTAACTCACTATTGAGATATAACATTTAAACTTTTTCGCCCCCTTTATAATTTCTTTAATAATACTGCCACTTTGTATTATCTAAAGGATTAAATTGTTCGTTTTGCATCTTCACCTCCTGTTTAGTCAAATTAATATAAATCTTCGTTGTTTCAATGTCTGCATGTCCCAACATCTCTTGGAGCGTAAATAAATCACCACCGTTTAACAAATAACTTTTAGCAAATGTGTGCCTCCATATATGCGCAGAATATCGTTTTCCACTTAATCCTAAATTCTTCTTCAGTGTTTGAAAAATGCTATTAGCGCCGCTTAATTTTAACTTCTCTCCATATCGGCTGATAAAGAATGCATTACAAGTTTTATTTTTGCACTCTTGCTTTAAGTATTCATTTCTGGCACTTACATAGCGTTTTAATAGCAATTTTAATTTTTTGCCGATAGGAATTAATCGTTCCTTATCACCTTTACCTATTATCCGTATTATATCTGCTTGTAAATCAACATCAAACATCGTCAGGTTTACAAACTCACTACGTCTAACGCCTGTTGATAAAAGAAATGATAATAAAGTGTAATTTCTTAAGCCAATAAAATCATTGGTATCATATGCGTTTAACATTTTAAAAACTTCTTCACTGCTGAAAGTCTGTATCTTTCTTTTAGGTGTTCTTGGGCGCTCAACATAATCCAATGGATTCTCGGTTAACAATTTTTCTTTTAACAGAAACTTAAACAAAGTTTTTAGCTTTCTATAATAGCCTTCGATTGTGTTGCCATTCATTGTTGTAGAAAGCTTAATAAGATATCGCCTCAAGACAACGCTGTCTATAGATTCAAAATCATTCGACTTATTTTCAGATTCAAGGAATTTGCCAAATGATGAAAAAAATTCTTCATACGCTTTTATTGTTGTATCAGCTAACCTCATAGAAAAACAACGCAGCATAAAACGCTTTTTTATTTCATTAAATTCCATTAATACCAACAGCTCCTTTCTTTATTAAAATCAAAGTTTTAAATATTTCACAAATTATTCACATTTCAACTCCTTGTTTTTGCATTTTTAAACCAACTTTTGCACTTAAAAAGTGCGTTTCAACAACATACTTTTTGTAGTTGAAAACGACTTTAATACCCTAGATAATATGTTTGAAAGCAATAAAAAAAGCCGTAAGTAGAAATTTACTTACGACTCTAATTTTACTCTATACCTTTCAAACCCGCTCTGCGTCTGCATTTACAGGTTTAGCCTTAATTTAAATTTGGTGCGGTTGGTGGGATTTGAACCCACACGGGTCTCCCCGCCACCCCCTCAAGATGGTGCGTCTGCCGTTCCGCCACAACCGCATTGGGGTATTGCTATTAAATTAAATGGTGCGGTAGAGAGGATTTGAACCTCCACGGGGTTGCCCCCACTAGCTCCTGAGGCTAGCGCGTCTGCCGTTCCGCCACTACCGCGTCAACATTGATTATTATAGCGCGCAAAAATCAATCTGTCAATAGTTTTTTATTTTATTTTTATAATAAAGATAATATTTGTCGCGGTCGCGCAAAACCTTTTTTACATACTCGCGCGTATCCGGGTAAGGTATATCTTCAATACGGTTAAAATCATAGTTCCAGCCGTTTTCCTGCATCCATGCACGCGTGTTGCCGCGCCCCGCGTTATAGGCAATCATCATCAGCACCCAGTTGCGCTGAAATTCATATTCCAGCTCGCCCAGATACCAGCAGCCAAGCCGCACGTTATATTCCGGCCTGCGCAAAGCCTCCATGTCAAAATGGTCAAGCCCCATCTGCGCAGCAATCCATTCGCCGGTTTCCGGCATAATCTGCATCAGCCCCACGGCACCGGCGTGCGATACGGCTTCCGTATCAAACCCGCTTTCGTTTTTAATAACTGCCGCAACCAAGAAAGGGTCGATTTTGTTTTTGGAGCTGTACTCCAAAATTTCGTTCTGGTAGGGCCACATATAAACAAAGCGCGTCTGCACTGCTTCGCTGCTCCATATTTTCATACCGGCTTCACCGATGAGAAAAATGGTGGCAGCAACCATTAAGAATTTTACCCACCATCTGTCGATAAATTTTTTCTTTTTCCGCCTGCCCAACTTATGCCTCCGCCGTAAAATTTTTCCATGCTGCGGCAACGGCTTTTTCCGTTTCGGCAAAGGTGCCGCTGTTATCAATTACAAGGCTGGCATAAGCCTTTTTTTCTTCCAGCGTCATCTGCGCCGCAATACGCGCCTTAACTTCTTCGCGCGTCATATTGCTGCGTGCCATGGCACGTTCTATCTGCGTTTCGCTGTCTACGGCAACAAGCCACACGGCATCCACATCTTTGTACCAGCCGCACTCGATTAAAAGCGGTACATCAAGCACTGCCGCCGGCAGATTTTTACTGCGGCATTCCGCCAGAAAACTCTGCGCAGCCGCCAGTACATTTTTATGAATGATTGCTTCCAGTTTTTTCAGCGCTTCTTTATCGTGAAAAACAAGTTCCGCCATTTTGGGGCGGTTAAGTTCGCCGCCATCCGTAAGGTATTCAATGCCAAAGGCAAGGGCTATTTCGTTAAGCGCAGCACGCCCTTTGGCAACCAGAGCGCGGCTTTCAGCGTCGGCGTCAAACACAGGCGCGCCAAGGCTGCGCAGTAAATTTGCAATTGTACTTTTACCGGAGGCTATGCCCCCTGTTAAACCTATTACTTTCATTTTTCCACCGTTTTATTTTTGGCAGTGCGGGCAGTATGTTGTGCCGCGCCCGCCTACTTTGGTGCCCAAAAGTTCGCCGCCGCACATTTTGCAGCACAAGCCTTTGCGCCCATATACCAGCAAATGGTTTTGGTTATCGCCCTTGTTGCCTTCGCCGTCTTTGTAATCGCGGAAGGTTGTGCCGCGGTTGGCAATGCCCTGCGCAATAACCTTGTTTATGGCATCATGCAGGCGGTTAATTTCTTCGTCCGTCAGCGTGTTGGCCGTGCGCATCGGCAAAATGCCGGATAACGCAAGGCACTCGTCGGCGTAGATGTTGCCCAGCCCTGCAATAAAAGTCTGCTCCAAAATCAAAGTTTTTATAGGCTTTCTGCTTTTGGCTATAACCGGGCGCATATAACCGGCCGTAAAGCCTTCGCTTAAAGGCTCGGGGCCTAAAGTTTCGTAGCCTTCAATATACGCGTCATTATTGGTAACAAGGTACAGCGTGCCAAAGGTGCGGATATCGCAGAACCACATGGTTACGCCGTCTGTCAGTTCAAACTTAATTTTGGCATAAGGCGGTTCCGGCTTATCTGCGTCCTGCGCAATCAGGCTGCCTGTCATGCGCAAATGCACAATCAGCTTCTGGTTTTCGCCTGTTTTCAGCACCAGGTATTTGCCGCGGCGTCCTACATCCAAAATGGTTTTGCCTGTTAAACCGGCAATAAATTCTTCCGGCGAAGGGTATTTTATCAGCCTTGCAAGGTTAATTTCTATATTTTTAATGGTTTTGCCCTTAATGTGCGGCAGCAGGGTTTTGCGTACCTGCTCCACCTCCGGCATTTCCGGCATGGTAATTCCTCCCTATTTGGCGTCTGCCCAGTTTACTCCGTAGTTAACGTCGGCAATCAGCGGCACGCTTAATTTAACAGCGCTTTCCATAGTTTGTTTTACAAGTGCGCCAACTTCTTCGCGTTCGTCCGCAGTAACTTCAAGCAAAAGTTCGTCGTGCACCTGAAGCAGTATGCGGCTTTTATAACCGCCCTGTTCCAGCATTTTCTGCACGTTCACCATGGCAATTTTTATAATGTCCGCCGCAGTGCCCTGTATAGGCGTGTTAATGGCGGTACGCTCTGCAAAGCCGCGCAGGTTAAAATTGCGGCTGTTAATATCCGGCAGGTAACGCCTGCGCCCAAACAAAGTTTGAACATAGCCCAGTTTTTTTGCGCTCGCCACCATATCATCCATATACTTTTTAACGCCGGTATAGCGTCCAAGGTAATTTTCAATATATCTGCCCGCCTCGCCGCGATTGATATCAAGCTGCTTGGCAAGCCCAAAATCGCTGATGCCGTATACAATGCCAAAGTTTACTGCTTTGGCGCGCGTACGCATGGTGCCTGTAACTTCGTCCAGCGGCACGCCAAACACTTCCGCAGCCGTGCGTGCGTGTACATCCTGCCCGTGCAGGAAGCTTTCCAAAAGCAGTTCATCCTGCGCAATATGCGCCAGCACGCGCAGTTCTACCTGCGAATAATCGCAGCTTAACAGGTAATCATAACCTTCGCCCGGCACAAAAATTTCGCGTATTTTTTTGCCAAGTTCCGTGCGGGTAGGAATGTTCTGCAAGTTCGGGTCAGTGCTGCTCAAACGCCCGGTAACAGTAACAAGCTGCTGAAAATGCGTATGTATACGCCCCGTAACAGTATTAATCAGCGGTCGCAGACCTTCAAGGTAAGTGCTATGAAGCTTCGTCAGCTTGCGGTGTTCCAAAACAGTCCGCACCAGCGGATGCTCGTTGCGCAGCTGCTCCAAAACAGATACGTCCGTAGAGTAGCCAGTTTTAGTTTTTTTGATAACCGGCAGGCCCAGCTTTTCAAATAAAATAGCACCAAGTTGCTTGGTAGATTTTAAATTGAAACTTTCTCCCGCCTGCTCTACCGCCAAAATTTCAAGCGCTGCAATCTGCGCCGCCATTTCTTTGGTTAATTTATCCAAAAGCGCTGCATCAGGCTTAATGCCCGCCAGTTCCATTTTGGCAAGCGTGCGTGCCAGCGGCAGCTCCATTTCTTCATATAATTTTATCTGTTCGTGTTCTGCAAGTTTGGCACGCAGCACAGGCACAAGTTCGGCAACAGTTTTGCATTCCTGCGCATACTCCTGCGTCAGGTACGCTCCGCCGACGGTTTTAATGCTGTATTCGCTGCGCGCAGGGTCAATAAGATATGCGGCAATGGCAATATCATCCGTTATACCGCGCGCTTCAACACCAAGGCACAAAGCGGTTTTAATAATTTCCTTGCTGTCGCAGCAGGCTTTTTGGCTGTTTTCATTTGCCAGCCAGTCATAAAACTGCTGCCAGCCGGGGCACTCGCCTTCAAAAATATAAACGCGCCCATCACATAAAAGCTCCGCACGTTTAAAATATAAATCCGGCAGAGTACCGCCAATTTGTACAGTAAGCGGCGTAACTTCACGCCTTACGGCGATAAGCTTAAACAACGCTTCCGCATCGTCGGCACTTTTTACAACTTCTTCCGGCAGCCCGGCAGGCTTGTCTTCCACAAAGTCGCCAAACAGGCTGAAATCGCCTTCCGTTGCGCCCATAACGGCATTAAAACGGTCGTACATATTGCGGAATTCCAAACCGGCGAGCAATTCGCGCGCCTCCGGCTTTAATGCTTTTAATTCATAATTTGCCAAATCTGCATCAACCGGCACATCCGTAAAAATTGTTGCCAATTTTTTGGAAAGCAGCGCCGATTCTTTGTTGTTCTGTACTTTTTCGCGCAGTGCCTTGCCACTGATTTTATCGGCGTTAGCCAGCACATTTTCCACGCTGCCGTACTCGCCAATCAGCTTGAGAGCCGTTTTAGGGCCAACGCCCGGTATGCCGGGGATGTTATCCGAAGTATCGCCCATCAGCCCTTTCAGGTCGATAAGCTGCTTCGGTTCAAGTCCTTCATATTCTTCTGCAAAAACTTCCGGCGTATAAATTTTAAGGTCCGAAATGCCGCGTTTAGTAAAATATACGCTTGTGCGGCTGCTTAAAAGCTGAAGTTCATCGCGGTCGCCCGTTACAATAATCACGTCCGCTTCCTGCGGCGCGTGTACGGCAAACGTGCCGATAATGTCGTCCGCCTCATAATTATCAAGTTCCAGCACGGCAATGTTCATTGCCTCCAGCACCTTACGCGCCAGCGGAAACTGCTCCGAAAGCTCGCTCGGCGTCGGTTTGCGCTGCCCCTTGTAATCGGCAAACATCTCCGTGCGGAAGGTTTTGCGGCTCTTGTCAAACGCTACCGCCAGCCATTTGGGCTGCACGTCCGCCAAAAGGCGCAGCAGCATATTGCAAAAACCGTACACAGCGCCCGTGTGCACACCGCTCTGTGTCTTCAGCGGCGGCAGGGCAAAAAACGCCCTGTGAATCAGGCTGCTGCCATCTATAACTAAAAATTTATCTGCCATATTTGTTCCTTTCGTTCAATAAATCTAATAATATATTATACCACAAGCAAAGGTGTAGGTAAAATATGCGGCGCGGCATAAAAATAAAGCCCTGCTTATGCAAGGCTTTAAATCATCCACGCGGGAATATACATAATGTTGTTTTTATCCATGCCGAACTCCGGCACAAGGCAAATGACGCTGCCGGCTGCTGTTTTAACTTCGGTGCAGGAGCCAAACGCCGCTTCTATTATGTTAAAGCGCTTATACAGTTTTTGCACCTGCGCGCTTTTGCTGATGACGCACGGGTACAGCACGTTGTTGTGCTTAATTAAAAGTTCCATTTCTTTGCCATTAAAATTGCGGTAGTAGTACAACGGCGCTTTCTGCCCGCTATTAGCAAAACTTTTATACACCTCGCCGATAACCCATGTTTCAAAAAACTCCGCGCTCATCGCACCAAGTTCTAACGCGTCCGCAGTGTTCCAGCGCAAAAGGTAGGCCGCAAGCCCGGTATCCGTAAAATACAGCTTCGGTGTTTTTACAACATATTTAACACCGCTAAAAGCCGCCGGTTGAAGCAAATACACCAAACCCATGCGTTCCAAAATACCAAGCCATTGCTTCGCCGTTGGTATACTAATACCTGTTTCTTTCGCCATAACGGCATAATTTAAAAGTTTAGCCGTCTGCGACGCCGCCGCGCACAAAAAACGGTAAAACTTCATCTCATCGTTAAGCTGAACAAATTTGCGGATATCACGCTGTAAAATATCCTGCACAAGTTTGGCGTAAAATGCCTGCCAATCGGCACCTTCGTTATACATTGCAGGTTTGCTGCCGCGCCAAATGCGTTCGTAAATCTCTACCACGCTGTGCGAAACAGGACTTTGCATCCGTTCTGCCAAAAGCTGCATATCCGGTATAAACGGCGTACTTTCCCTGCCGTCAAGTTCCGCACTGCTTAAACCGCAAAGCTCCAGGCAGGAAAACTTATCGCCAAGCTCCTGCATAATGGTGGTAATAGTTTCTGCGTCCTCTTTCGGCGCAATCAGCCAAAAATCACCCGGCTTGCCATGCTTTAATGCATAATCCTTAATTACCGGCACAAGTTCCGGCGCGTACTGAATATTATCAATCAACACCGGCGGCACATACCGCTGTAAAAAGAGCACCGGCTCTTCATTTGCCACACTGCGTAAAGCAGGCTCCGCAAGGTCGGCGTATTTGCGGTCAGGCGAGGCAAGGTTTTTGAGGAGTGTGGTTTTGCCGGATTGGAAACTGCCCGCAATAATATACATTATATATTTATTATTTATGTCCATTAAAGTTCTTTTCAAATCACGAATATACATAATAAAACTTTTCTATTTTGGTATTAGCCTAAATTGTTCGTATTGCTTAATATATTCTATTAAACTATTTTTATATTTATAATTATTGTCACTTAATTTTGTTTTTTCTTCTTTGCTGCAATATAGATAAAAAAATGGTGGTACTTCTGCCTTCTTGTACAAATCATTAAATATTGTATCAAACGAATATAATTTATTATTAATATAAATCATAATAGAATTATGTTCTATATGAGTCAATTTGGTTTTATTTACAACGATATCAAATTGAAATTTATATCCATCATCAGTAAATTCATTAATATATTTTTCAAAATCATCCGTACCTTCTTTTTCTATGAAGAAAAGCAACCATTTGTTCCGTTGAAAAACCTCCAATAGGAGTTATACTATCTTCCGATGAAAAATATGCCTGAAACTCTGCAAAACTTTTCCAAATAGCTTTCTTTCTATCTTTCCTGCTGATAACAGCATTTACTTCAGGAATATTTCTATTTTCAAGAAATAGATTCCAAATTACATCATCACAAACTAAATTTTTTTCTACACTTTCTGGCGAAAAATATTTAGTTATAAATTCCTCAGAATTTTTCTGCTGTTCAGCAATTTTCTTTACAGCTTGTTTTATTAAGTAGCTTTCGTAAGATACTTTATGATGTGAATAAATCCAAGTGTGAAGTGCATTTCTTGATATAACTACATTTTGAATTACACCAACTGCAGTTTTCTGAAAAGCTAAACATATCTTTTGTTTTTTATCCGTATCATTATATAATGCAAATACTAATGAACCTAAAAGTCTTTTAGTATCGACCATTGTATTTGCAAAACCAGAAACAACCGAATCACGGGCAATATAATCTAACTTATCTACATCAATTGATGAATTAAGCAATTTAATAATACAATTTTTATATCCATTTAAATCAGTATAGTTAGTGTATTGTGCACCTAAAATACATCTTGCTAAAAATAGCATTAATATTTTAATTCCATTACTTCCGTTTCTATTATTGTCATCATTTCTCTCATTTGCAATTTGCGTCAATTTTTCCCTGAAACATTTAAAAATTAATATGCAACTGGCAATCTCATGCGGTGCAGCATTTGCAGTTCTACAGTTAGCTTTAAAAGTCTCAAAATCTTCTTCTGAAGAACTACTATTTATATCTTCTGCAACTTTAAAAAATTCATCTAAAATATCAACTGTATATGTCTTTCCATCCGCATCCTTTTTAGCAATTTTTTTAAAATAATTTTCTAACGTATGAGAAAATGGAGAATGGCAAACATCATGCAATAACGCAGCCATTTCGAAAGAAAATAGTATAGTTTCCTGTTCTTGTTCTGTTGGAAATTTATATCCATTTTCTGCACAATTTTTTTCATCATTAATTACTACATATTTATTACGTTTTAAAGCTTTAATAGCAACTTTAGCTAAATGATAAACACCTATAGAATGTATAAACCTATCATGTCTAGCAGAAGGATAAAGGCATCTCATACTTGTCTGCTCTATTCTCCGCAATCGTTGAAAGTATTTATCATCAATAATCTTTTCGCAAACATTGTTATCTATACGTATATAATCATAAAGAGGGTCTTTAAATACTTTTTTAAATATCTTGCCCATAATACCAATCTCCAATTAAATAATATTTATTAAAGCATAAATACCTTTTTTTTCTTTCTCAGATAATACATCAAAAAACCTTTTTTTTAAAAGATAATTATTTTTTAAATAATATTCTGTCATAACTATTTTATTATTATAAAAAGCAAAGCAATCATCATAATTACTTAATTCATAATATATTTCTGTAATATTACTACTAATTGAAATTTGAAGCGAATTTAGGCAATATTGTTCAATATTTTTAATTTCTTCATCACCAATTCCATTGCCTTGCAAAGCTAATAAGCTGCCAATTAGATTAGGAAGCAACATTACAAATCCCTCCAATCATTTTCTTTTAAATAAAATCCTAGCTTTATCTAAATCTTCATGGGTATCGATTTCGTACCAACGCCCCTTTAGAGGACAAGCTTTAAAATTACACTCTTTTAAAATATCATTAAGAGCAACTTCACTCCAAAGCTTTAATTCTTTCTTAATATTTATATATTCATCACATTTGTTAAAAAATGCCCTACCACCTTTGGTAGAAAATTTATAAATATCAATCGAGGACCCTAATGCTTTATCAGGCGTAATTTCTTTAGATATTTGAATTAATTTACCATCTAATTCAACCACTTTCATTGATTCTTCAATATAAGTGCCAATATCAACTACAATTGCATCAGCAGCTTCAAAGTCAATAAGCGTTTTTAATGCACTTACATCAAAAAACACATCAGCATTCATCATTAAAAATTCACTATTTTTAATAACGTCTTTAGCTAAAAATGCAGAATACATATTATTAGTTGAATTGTAATTAATACTTTCGATAAAATTAATATCAGAATATAAAGAGTTTATATAATTTTCCAACAAATTAGATTTGTAACCTGTAATAACAGTAATATCGTCAATGCCACATGCCCTAAGATTTTCTATCTGATTTTGGATTATAGTTTTTCCATCAATAACTTCTGTCATACATTTTGGATGCTCGTCAGTAATTGGCGCTAATCTAGTTCCTAATCCTGCTGCTAAAATTAATGCTTTCATGCTTTTACCTCATTTCATTTTAAATTCTTTACTGCATATAATAATCCAATAAAGTTTTTTGTAATAAACAACCAATAAAATTATCATTAGAAAAGTATTTCCTATAATAATGTTATCCGGTGAAAATATATAAACGTAAACTTGTATTAACAAGCACAAAAAACCCAACAAGTGTTTTATCATATTAAGGTCAATTAAAATAATTTTATTGATATCAATTATGCGATAAATCATTACCACACAATAACTTATTACAGCAGATATTACTGCACCATAAATACCATATTCAGGTATTAACAAAAATTAAATGCAATGCTTGTAATACTTCCACACATTGTAGAATAAAAAGCTCCTTTAGTATTCTTTAATGCTCCATATATAGCACCCCAATACATAGGCAAGCAACAAGCCGTTCCCATAAATACTATCCCTGGTAAATACTGATAAGATTCTGTAAATTCTCCTCTTATAAAAATTTTAGCAATTGGTTCAGAACACATCATAAATAAAGCTGACCCTAAAACAACTGTAAACAAAAAAAATAATCATGAATAGCAGTGAAAAACTCATTTCTCGCATTCTTCATATTTATATTTTTAGCCGCATTAATTTGCCATGCTTGAAAAAACACCCCATATACAGTACTAATTATTAAAGAAAATTTAGCTAAAGCCGAATAAATGCCAACATCATTCAGACTGCAATAATAAGCTAAAATATATCGATTAGACAGATTCGTTATCCACCATGCTAGCAAATTACTAACTAAAGGCAAACTATACAATATCATTGACTTAAATAAATCTTTATCAAAATATTTTATAGAAAAATCAGCATACATCCTTAATTTCCCACAAAAAATCAAATATAAAACAGTAATTAAATTTGCTAAAATATATGAATTTAAATAGCCATTTACTCCGTTATTTTTTATTGTCAAAAAATAATATGAGAACAAAAACAATAATACTGCAAAACAAATACTACCAAAAGAATATAATCTTAACTTATTTATACCTTTAGAAAATTGCAAATATATTTCCCTTAATGAAAAACAAAAATATAAAACAAACAATTGAAAAAAATACTGTTTGTATTCATCACATAAAAAATATACTGGTAAAAGTATTAAAGCAAGGACAATTCCGCCTATTAACGGTAGTATTGTTACTACAAAAAAAACTGACTTTTTGTTATTTGCTTTATCAATGGAAAATCTCATTCCTGCTTCAGAAATTCCTAAAGTAAAAATTGGTATTATAACATTAAGTAAATTAAAAAGCATTTCTGCTAAACCATAGTCACTAGTAGTCATCATTGCAGTTTGTAATGGAACAAGAAAAAAAAATTATACCTTTTGAGAATAAATTACCAAATCCAATAACAATAGTATCTTTAAGAATTGAATTAAATTTATTCACTTTATTTTTTCTCCCTAAAAGCATAGGCAATATCTCTGTTACAAATCTTTTCGTATTTTATTATCTCTAAACTTATTTAGTTTAATTCCCATAGTATTTCTTAAATTTTTACTACTATCAATATTATGTGCTATCTCTTCGATAAAATTTTTCAATTCTTCAATATTATAAATATGAACACCCGGCATATATTCTATTGGATTATCAAAAACAAAACCTCTATCATCTTTATACTTTGCATAATCTTCTAAAATAAAACCTATCGGTTTATCTATACTTAAATAATCAATATAAACAGACGAATAATCGGTAATTAATGCATCTGCCGATCCTAAATAACTGTAAAAATGTTTTTTTCATCAACTATATCTTCAGATACAATTTTTATGTTTGATAACCCACTTAAAATATTATTAATTTTTTGATACGGATGAAATTTGATTATAATACAAATATTATTTTTAGAACACCACTCATTAATTTCAGAATAATTTTTGCTATTTACTATCGGTAAGCCAAATTCATATTGACCCCCTTCTTTTCTATTAATCCCATCCCGATATGTAGGCATCCAAACGATAACTTTTTGATCTTCTGGTATATTTTTAAATTTCAACTTATCAAACAAGTAATCATTCCTCGGTAAACCAACAACTTTAACTTTTGAAATATCACAATTAAAACATCTTGATACAATCTCAGCCATAAGATCAGATGTTGCTATTGTTATGTTTATATTTAATTTTCTATTTGCAATATTAGTAAGATCTTTAGGAAATAAATATTGAATACGCTTTAAAGGCATTCCGTGCCATAATGAAAAAACAATCTGTTGTTTTGTTGTTGCATTCAAATATAATCCATGCGTGTGAAAAATATACTTAGACCTAAAAAATAATATAATCCTCTTAACGAATGTCTTTTGACATATACTATTTCCTTATCTAAGTTAATTTCTTTTTTGTTTTCAAATAGCCAAATAAATTCAAAATCATTCTTATAAACTTTGTATAAGAATTCATAAACAGCTAAAGAATTATCACTATAATTCGGAGTAGAAGTAAAAAGTAAATAATTTCTTTTTTTTTAATATTCTACTAACTAAATAAATGATATAAAAATTATCTTTTTCATTTTTTTTAAATCCTTATTTTTTTCCATAACTTTTATCAATAACTAAATTATAAATATAGGTGAAATTAACATTAATGTTTGTATGAATGCTGGCTGTAATGGTCCTCTACAAACATAAATAGTTATTACACATAAAAACGGATAAATTATTTTTAATATACTGCTATCTTTTATAGTTATATCATTCCAATATTTTTCATCTAAATACTTTGATATTAATGCAAAAACACTTGCATATAATAAAACTCCTATGATACCAAAATTAACGAACCCTTCTGCCGGAAGAGGACAAGATAAATTTGTAAAAAGCTTGATTTTGAGAAGAAACAACTAAGATATTTGTTGCTATTGGCTTTTCAAGCCAAATACCTCTAGGAATAAAAAATAACACAATATTTAAAAGCTGTTCACCATAGGTTATTCCATATTCTTTAACATACATTATTGAACGAGCTATTAACGTAAAAGCATCAAAATCTATAGAGTTAAAACATGAAATTAAATTAATTGAATCAATTCCTTTTCCTATAAATATGTCAACGATACTATTTCGTTTAAAAACATAGAAAATTGGAAAAATACAAAAAATATTATTAATAGTCCATAATCAAACAGCCTTGATTTTTTCTTTAATCTTTATCAACAATATAATCAGTCCTAAAAACAACGTACCCATCCAATATCTAGTCGTACTTGTTGGAAAATTAGCTAATATCGCCATAAACATTAATAAATAGATAGCTATCAGATTAAATCTTGTTTTAATAATTTTATTATTTACAATAAATACTGCACATGTTAATACAGGAAAAGCAGATAAAAATTTTCTTACTACAAAACTTAAAGTTGAATTACCAAGATCCAATATATTTAAATTTCTAAAAAATAAATTATTGAACCCTATCAAGTTAACATAAATACAAACAGAATAGTAGCTAAAAATAGCAATACTAATTTGCTATTTCTAGCTTTAATTAAATAGATCTCTTTTAATAAAAAATTTTTTTCGCTAAAGAAATTTTTTTGCCTTGATTTGTAAAAAAACATATATGTAAAACACCAAACAATATTTACTACTTGTGCATATAAAATAAATTTTTCATCAATAAAAAATTCCAAGGATAATATTTTGTCAAATATTGATACAACGGTGCCCAAAACATGAATATAAATTGAAAATACCAGTGCAGTTTATTAATACTAATAAACCTATTATCACTAACGATATTTATAAGCGCTACCCCCAATTACTATAAACAAACTAATTATTATATAATTTTTATCTAAAAAACTCAGAGGCATAAAATACAATAAAAACAAACCAAAAATAAAATATATAAAATTAGTATTGCTGTTCATCACTTTCTCCCATAAAAACATCTTTATACGAATTTTAATCATAAATATTTTTAATATGTCGCATGTGAATAAATCTAGCCAATTTTAAACCTATAGATTTTGGTAATATTTTATACAAAAATCGCTTTATTTTTGCATCTTATCCTCTTTATCATCCCAAAGTGGCTCATCCTTCCAAAATGATCTTTTTCTTATTAGCAACCATTCATCTCTATATATATGACTCCCATTTTTATACCAAGGTCTAATTGAAAGTAAATCACTAGAAAAATGAACTATTGTTGGATCATTATGTGCTTCATTAAATTCTTCGTTTGAATGATAATCATTACAATTATGATAAAACATTAAATCTTCTCTACTATAGTTAAACATCGCTGTCATCACATTATACTTTGGATGTAATACTTTAACTTTGTCAGCTAACACTCCATTAAATATATCTTGATCTATATATTGTAATTTATCTAAATGTTGCTTTAAAAATAACAAAAATTGTTCTTCTATATTACTTTTTCTCCATTTTTCTAAATTTATCAATATTACTCCGCTATTAAAATATCCAACTCCCTTTAAAAGTCCTATTTTCCGTCTCACCGTATCACTTATACAATCTTTTACTGCTGCAGCATAATAGTTTTCCAAATTTGATTCATACAAATTTTCTAAAGAATGGCGAACCAATATATCACAATCTAAATATAAAATTCTTTTCACTGAATGAGGTACTAATTTGGAAATAAATAGTCTTTTAATACATCTATAGGCCATTTACCAGAATTTATCTTTCTTCCAAGTACTTCTTCAACATTAACTCCATTTAAAAATATAATAGATATATTATATTTTTTTAAAAGACTCTAGCATTTTTTCTTTTGTTGATAACAATATGCCATTATCTATAATAAAAAATTGCAAAAAAACTTTCTTTGCAAGTATGTATAGCAATAGAAAGCATCGCTATTGTACACAACTCAGCAAATTTATCATCTGTACTAAAACAAATGTTTATAACTTTTTTCATTTTAACCTCTTTGAATCTGTTTTTAATAGTACTTGATTTAACCTTAAACTAATTTTAAAAAATTAATTTGTAAATTATTTTTTATTTCTTCTATAAATCTTTTATTACTAAATCTTTCAGCATTAACCCTACAATTTTCAGGTTTAATTTTATACTTATTTTTTCAAAATTATTTACTGTATTGCAAATACTATCAATCGTTTGCTTCCTAAAAAATATTCCAGTTGGTTTTTCATTATCTATTCCAATTATCGTTTCAAGAGCTCCGCCTTTGCCATAGGCTATAACAGGCGTCCCGCAGGCCTGCGCTTCTACAGGAGTTATACCAAAATCTTCTTCCGCAGCAAATATAAATGCCTGCGCTTTTTGCATATGTTCTTTTAAAACTTCAAAAGGCTGGTAACCTAAAAGCGTTACGTTTTTACCGGCTTTGTCTTTTATCTTTTTTAAATCAGGTCCATCACCTATAACAATCAGTTTTTTATCAGGCATTTTACTAAATGCTTCTACAATTAAATCCATCTTTTTATATGGAACCATTCTTGAAGCTGTTAAATAAAAATCTTCCTTTCTTTTACAAAACTCAAAACTATCTACATCAACAGGCGGATAAATTACTATAGATTCCCGCCTATATGTTTTCCAGATTCTTCTTTTTATATAATCAGAAATAGCAATAAACTCGTCAACGCCATTAACTGTACGCAAATCCCACAAACGGATATAATGAAGTATTGCTTTGGCAAGCCATCCTTTTAAGCCTTTCGTAAGCCCACTTTCTTTTAAATACTGTCCTTGTAAATCCCATGCATATCGTACCGGGGTATAACATATACAAATATGCTTTTGGTCTGGCCCCGTTATTACACCCTTTGCCACACAATGAGAACTTGAAATAATTAAATCATAGCCTCTCAAGTCAAATTGCTCTATCGCCAATGGCATTAACGGCAAATAATTACGATATTTAGTTTTAGCCTTTGGCAAATTTTGTATAAAACTTGTAGTTACTTTTTTATTTTTTATAAACGCACGGTTATTTTCAGATAAAAAATCTACTATTGAATATAAATCGGCTTCTGGAAAAATATTTAATAATTGTTCCAAGACTCTTTCTGCACCAGCATAAGTAACTAACCAATCATGTACTATTGCTACTTTCATTTTCTCTCCACCAATTCATCTATCCAGTAATCTAAAGTGTATTTTAAATGTTTCTCAATATTACTATCATATTTCCAATTTGTAGCTTTTAGTATTTTGCTATTATCTCCAGCAAAACTTTTAACATCATATTTCCTAACCTTACTATCATCAACTAAAATTTCTATGTCTTTATTCGATAATTTTATAAGCGTTTTTAAAATATCTTTTATTATCGTACTTTTACCGGAAGCTACGTTATAAACACCACTCTCTACATCATTTTCAAGCAGCGCAATATAAGCATTAACTACATCTCCAACATACAAAAAGTCCCTTGCAATTTCTATATTGCCAACTTTAATTTCCGGTTTTTGTTTGCCTAAAACTATAGCCGCAATTTGGCTGGCAAAATCACTTACTACAAAACCTTTTTGCTGATATGGTCCAAAATGATTGAACGACCTTGTAGAAATTACATTTAACCCATAGAGGTTACCTAATTTCAATACCATTTGCTCTGCACACAATTTAGAAATTGCATAAGGATTTTGTGGTTCACATTTCACATCTTCTGTTAGCAAACTACATTTGCTGGAAGTTAATCCATATTCATCACCAGAACCAATATTTATAAATTTGCCATTTATGTTTACGTTACAAAAAGCTTTAAAAACATTTATCGTTCCAATTATGTTAATTTTTGCTGTTTCATCTGGCATATTCCAAGATTTAGGAACATTGCTCTGTGCTGCCAAATGAATTACTGCATCTGGCTTAAAAGCCTTCATTGCTTCTAAAATAGCTACAAAATCTAATATATTAGCTTCATATAAAGCAACAGGCATACCTTTTAAAGCCTGACATTCTATCCCTAATGCTGCAACTATATGATTTCTATCAATCAACGCTTTAAGCAGATGTTTACCTACAAATCCGCCTGCACCTGTAACCAATACTTTCATTTATTTCACCAGATTAATTATTTTAATTCACGTTTCACTCTGCAAATATCTGCGTCAACCATCATATTAATCAATTCTTTTAAACTGGTTTTTGCTTCCCAACCAAGTTTTTCTCTTGCCTTTTGCGGATTACCAAGCAGAAGGTCAACTTCTGCCGGACGATAAAACGCCGGATCTATAACAACGTATTTTTCATAATCCAAACCAACATGTTCAAAAAGCTATTTTGCACATATCACGCACGGTAGTTGTTTTACCGGTTGCAACAACATAAGTATCAGGTTTTTCCTGCTGGAGCATAAGCCACATAGCTTCTACATAGTCCCCAGCAAATCCCCAGTCACGTTTAGCATCAATATTTCCTAAATGCAAATCATTTTGCACTCCTAATTTTATGCGCGCCACAGCATCTGTTACTTTACGAGTTACAAATTCTATTCCTCTCAATGGCGATTCATGATTAAATAAAATTCCGCAGCAACCGAAAATATCATAACTTTCACGATAGTTAATAGTCATCCAATGTGCAAAAAGTTTAGCCACACCATATGGTGATCTCGGATGAAAGGGTGTTTTCTCAGATTGAATCGGATATTCAGGCATTCCTCCAAACATTTCTGATGTAGATGCCTGATAAAATTTAATTTTAGGATTTATAATACGAATTGCCTCTAAACAATTTAAAGCACCCATACCTGTAGATTGGGCTGTTAATTGAGGTTGTTTCAAGATGTTCCAACAAAACTTTGCGCACCTAAATTATAAAATTCATCTGGTTCTGCAATTTCTATAGCTCTTATAAGAGATGTAACATCAGTTAAGTCGCCTTCAAGTAATTCTATCTTTTCTAATACATTCAGTTCAGCTAACCTCCACGTAGTTGCTGTAGCTCTACGTGCTAATAAACCATAAACCTTATATCCTTTATCTAATAAAAATTTTGCCAAATAAGCTCCGTCCTGCCCAGTTATACCTGTTATCAAAGCTGATTTCATTAGTCATTGCTCCTTCTTTCAATTCTTCCATACTCATCGTCAAATCTTACAATATCGTCTTCACCTAAATATCTGCCATTCTGCACTTCAATTATCGAAAGCGGTATTTGACCTGGGTTTTCAAGTCTGTGTTTTACGGCAATAGGTATATAGGTGCTTTCGTTTTCCTTAAAAATCACTACCTTATCATCCAATGTAAGCTTGCCCGTACCGCTTATTACCGTCCAGTGTTCACTGCGGTGATAGTGCATTTGCAAGCTTAACTTCGCACCCGGTTTTATGGTTATGCGCTTAACTTTATAACCTTCACCTTCGGCAAGAATTGTATAGCTTCCCCACGGCCTGTACATGGTTCTGTTTTCTATCGCTTCTTTGCGGTGTTCTTTTTTAGTTTTTCTACTACTTTTTTACTTCCTGACTTTTGCCTTTTTCTGTTATAAGCAATGAATCAGGCGTATCTACTACTATTAAATCTTTCAGTCCGATACCGCTTATCAACCTGTCACTGCCAAGTATTGTTGTATTTTGGCAATCAGCGGTAATAACATCACCATAAATTCCATTCCCATTTTTATTTGCCAATACTTCAGCAATAGAATCAAAGCTGCCAATGTCATTCCAGTATATTTCTTTCATTGGCATTACTGACATATGCGTACTCTTTTCGGCAACTGCGTAATCTATAGAAATATCAGGCATTTCAATAAAATTGTTTATGCAATTTTCATATCCTTGCTGGCTTATTTTGGCTATTTCAGGTACATACTGTTCTAATTCTATTTCCATTCTGCCGATGGAAAACATAAACATACCTGCATTCCAGTAATAATTGCCTTCTGCAAGATATTTTTCAGCCGTTACTTTATCCGGTTTTTCTTTAAAACTTTTTACATAAAATACAGTATCAGCTACTTTGCCTGCCGCTTGTATATATACCATACCCAGTTTCCGGTTTAGTCGGTTTAACGCCTATTGTTATAATGTCGTTCTTGTCTTTACAAACTTGTTCGGCTTGTTGCACAAGTTCAGCAAATTTTTCAGCTGGTTTTATTAAATGGTCTGCCGGGCTTACAAACAATATCTCATCTTCGCAGCAGTTTAAACAATCTTTGCAGTAGCTGATTGCCAAAGCAATGGCAGGCGCAGTATTTTTGCCTGTCGGTTCTGTTATTATGTTAATTTTTTCTGCGCCAATTTCGTGCAAATCTTCCTGCACATGAAAGATATAATCTTTATTTGTAACTATAACGATATCTTTTTGTTCAGCTATTATTAAAAATCTTTCTACTGTTTGCTGCAGTAAAGATTTTTCACCAGCTATTTTCAAAAATTGTTTTGGATAACATGCCCTTGAAAGCGGAAATAATCTTGTACCGCCGCCACCGGCAAGAATTATTATTTTCATTTTGGACTCCTGTAAAGTATTATTTTTAATACGCACCTTTTCTAAGTAATACTACTTTAAATGTTTTAAACAGCAGCGTTATATCTAACCACACACTCCAGTTTCTTGTGTACCAGCTATCTAAAAAGCACACGTTCCGCATAGTCGATGTCGCTTCTGCCGCTAACCTGCCACATGCCGGTGATGCCCGGTTTTACCATTAAGTAATCGTTAATGTATTCTCCATACTTTATCATTTCGTCCCTTATTATCGGGCGCGGGCCTACAAGGCTCATTTCTCCTTTCAGTACGTTGAATATCTGCGGCAGTTCGTCTAAACTGGTCTTTCTTAAAAATGCCCCGCTTTTGGTTATGCGCGGGTCGTTCTTTAATTTAAAGTCTTTTTCCCATTCTGCTTTTGCTTCCGGGTCTGTTTTTAAAAGCTGCTCTAATTTTTCTTTGGCGTCTACGCACATGCTGCGGAATTTGTAGCAGTTAAATTCTTTGCCGTTTTTCCCTATTCTGCGGTGTTTAAAGATTACAGGCCCCGGTGAATCTTTGTATATCCATAAGGCTATTATTATTAGTATCGGGCTTATGGTAATTGTACCTGTTATAGTTAGCACGTAGTCAAAGATTGTTTTTATCCATCTGTTTATTGGCCTTGCAAGGTTGTTTTTAAGCCTTAACAACATCAGCTTTTCATTAAACAGGCTTTCTGCTTCTATGCCTCCCATTGGCACACCTACAAGGTTTGGTATTACGCCCATGCTTTTTACTAAAGGCTGTACTTTGTAGATTAACTTTGTAAGTTTACCTTGTTCTAACCCTGGCGCTGCTATAAAGACATGGTTGATGTTGTATTTTTCTATTACTTGTTCTGCTTCACTGAATTTGCCAAGCACAGGGTATTTTTCTAATATGCCTTTTTCTACTTTATTATCTTCAAGTAAACCGATTATTTTATAGCCCATACCGGCATCGTTTTTAATGCCTTGTACTAAGAGTTCTGCTGTTTTTCCTGCGCCTATTATTAATACAGGTATTTGCAGCAGCTGGTATTTTTCAAGTATCTTTTTTACTATGTAGCGGAAGATAACAAGCAGAATAAAGCTCAATATCCAGAATACTGCAATAAACATTCTGGAAGTTGAACCTGCAATGCGTGCTATATAGAGTAATATGATAATACTTGTAACAGCGTAACAGCTTGTTATAAAGAGTTTTTGTATTATCTGCCAGAATTGTGCACGGCGGTTATAGAGCTGTTCGATGCTTAGGAAGATGATGTAAAGTAACGGGAATACTACCCAGAAGTTGAGCCAGGAGATGTGTAAACTGTGATTACCGGTATAAAAGTTACGAAAGTTAAAGGCAAGTTCTTCTGCACATACTATGGCGATGTAGTCAACACATATTAATACAAACGGTAAAATAATATTGGTATACTTATTTATTTTTTGCAGATTTTCTGCCACGGTTATCCCTCTTACTTTTTATTAATTGTAATAAAATTTATAATTTTATTTTACATTATTTTATAATGTTATTTACCATACCTTTACCCCCCCCGCAAGACATTTCCGTTAGAGTAAGTCTAACTTTTACTGGTCTTGGTGAAACTTTATCCCTGCCGGTAGGTTGGCGCGGCAGCGTAGTTTTACGGTAAACCGCACTGCCGGTGATGCGGGATATCAATGACTCATCTAAAAAAATAACGTCACAACAAATTTAATGCTGACATTAGAAGTTTATCTTTTTGTTATATTAAGGTTCACAAATTTCACTCCTTATTCAGTCATGAAATTTGCGTAGTTTCGCTGTCGCCGGTTATCAACTTTGCTTCCAGCTCATTGCTAACCGGCGACTCAGCTAAAAACAAAAACCACCCTGCTTACTCCAAACGGAATAAACAGGGTGGTTTACTTTACCTATTGCAACTTATTAAGTTTTTCTGCTGTTATGCAGTAAAATTAGTTATTAGTAGGCACGTTATTGTATTTTACTTTAACGTCACGGTATCTGCTCATGCCGGTACCTGCCGGGATGAGTTTACCGATAATAACGTTTTCTTTAAGGCCGAGCAGCGGGTCAACCTTGCCTTTAATAGCTGCGTCCGTAAGCACACGGGTGGTTTCCTGGAAGGAAGCCGCAGACAGGAAGGAATCGGTTGCCAGAGATGCTTTGGTAATACCCAGAAGAATCGGATGGCCTTCTGCCGGCTGTAAGCCGCGGTCAAGCATCTCGCTGTTCTGTTCTTCAAATTCACCGATATCAACGTATTCGCCCGGCAGCATCGTAGTATCGCCAGCTTCGTCAATACGTACTTTACGCATCATCTGGCGTACCATAACTTCAATGTGCTTGTCGTTAATTTCTACGCCCTGAGATTTGTAAACGCCGAGTACCTGCTGTACCAGATAACGCTGGGTTGCACGCACGCCGCTGATGCGGATAATATCATGCGGATTGAGAGAACCTTCGGTAAGACGGTCGCCTTTTTCAATTTCCTGGCCTTCGGTAACAGCAAGTTTTGCGCCGTACGGAATAGCATAAACTTCTTCCATGCCGTCTTTATCAGTAATGGTAATTTTACGCTGGCCGCCTTCTTCGGCAATATGCACAATGCCGGTGGTTTCTGCCAAAATACCGGGGTGTTTCGGTTTGCGTGCTTCAAACAATTCTTCAACACGCGGCAAGCCCTGGGTAATATCGTCGCCGCCTGCTACGCCGCCGGTATGGAACGTACGCATGGTAAGCTGAGTACCAGGTTCGCCGATTGCCTGAGCTGCAATGGTACCAACTGCTTCGCCGACATCAACATTTCTGTCTGTTGCAAGGTTGCGGCCATAGCATTTGCGGCAAACGCCAACTTTAGATTTGCAGTTGAGCACGCTGCGGATTTTAACGGTTTCGCGCAGGGACGCGATTTTGTCTGCCATATCTTCGGTAACATAATCGTTGATATGGTACAGCACATTGCCGTTTTCGTCCAGAATATCTTCGGCAAGGTTACGGCCGACAATACGGTCACGCAAGGACTCGATGACGGTCTGTTTGTTCTTGCCTTCGGTAATGGCGCCGATTTCGATGCCTTCAATAGCGTTGTTGCGCACTTTCATCTCGCGGACGGTGCCGTCTGCAAGGATTGCGTCAATCATTTCTTCGGTGTAGGTATCTTTAGCGGCTGCCAGTACTTCACCCTCTGCGTTGACAACGTCTTCAGCAACTTCCTTACCGTTGAAGTGGCGCATCAGGTGATCCTTCAGCACTTTGTTGGCATCTTCATCGCTGATGTTGATAGCCACGGTTTCGGTTGCTTCGCCGTCCATGTCGTCGGTAGCGTACAGGGTTACTTCAAGCACATGGCCTGCAATAAGTTTGTTGTAAATATCTTCCGTAATAACGGTATCCGCTTCGGCAATCAAATCGCCGGTAACAGGGTTTGCCACGCCTGCGGCAAGGTTTCTGCCGACAACGGTTTCGCGCAGCTTGTTCTGGCTTGCGCCGAGGGTCTGTTTGCACAGGCGGCTGCGTTCTTTAACAAGGTTAAAGCTTACAACGTCGCAGTCATCCTCGCGGACGATAACGTCCTGGGCAACGTCTACAAGGCGGCGGGTAAGGTAACCGGAGTCTGCGGTACGCAGTGCGGTATCAGCCAACCCTTTGCGCGCACCGTGAGTGGAAATGAAGTATTCCAATACGGTTAAGCCTTCGCGGAAGTTTGCTTTGATAGGACGGTCGATAATACGGCCGGACGGGTCGGCCATCAAGCCGCGCATACCTGCCAGCTGACGGATCTGCTGGGTGTTGCCGCGGGCGCCGGAGTCAGCCATCATGTTCAGGGAATTGAATTTATCCATGGTGGCGCTCATCAGTTTGGCGGTAACGTCGTCGGTTGCCTGGCTCCAGATTTCGATAACCTTGCGGTAACGTTCGTCCTCGCTCATCAAGCCGCGGCGGAACATGCGCTCGGTTTTATCAATCTGTTTTTCTGCGTCAGCAAGAATCTGCTGTTTTTCTTTCGGAATTTTAATATCGGATACGGCAATGGAAATACCTGCCTTGCAGGCGTTGTCATAACCGTTCTTTTTAACAATATCAAGAATTTCGGCAGTACGCAGGTTGCCAAACAGCTTGTGTGCTTTGGCAACAAGGTTGCCCAGTTCTTTTTTGTTAATAAGTTTGCTTAAATGCCAAACCTTAACATCTTCGCCGGCAGCGTTCTTTTCGGTTTCCTGATGGAAGTATTGCAGTTCCTTCGGCAAATCCTCGTTGAACATGATGTTGCCCGGCGTGGTGGTTACAAGGCTTACGCCTTCATTGCTCGGCTCGCCGTAAATATCCTTGTTGGGGATATAAACTTTAATGCGTGCCTGCAAATCAATAACCTTGTGGAAGTATGCCAGCATTGCTTCTTCAACGCTGCTGAAACGCATGCCTTCGCCTTTGGCGCCTTCCTTAACCATGGTAATGTAGTAGGAGCCCAAAACCATATCCTGCGTCGGTACGGCAACAGGTTTGCCGTCTTTCGGTGCAAGGATGTTATTAACGGAAAGCATCAAAATTCTGGCTTCTGCCTGCGCTTCCGCGGACAGCGGCAAATGAACCGCCATTTGGTCACCGTCGAAGTCGGCGTTGAATGCTGTACATACCAACGGATGCAGCTTGATGGCACGGCCTTCGGTAAGGATAGGCTCAAATGCCTGAATACCAAGACGGTGCAGCGTCGGTGCACGGTTCAGGAATACAGGATGCTCTTTAATAACTTCTTCGAGCACATCCCAAACAACATTGTTGGCGCGTTCCACCATGCGTTTGGCGTTTTTGATATTGGTTGCCTGGCCGCTCTGGACAAGGCGTTTCATTACAAAAGGTTTGAACAGCTCCAGTGCCATTTCCTTCGGCAGGCCGCACTGGTGCATTTTCAGTTCAGGGCCTACAACGATAACGGAACGGCCGGAGTAGTCAACACGTTTACCCAAAAGATTCTGACGGAAACGGCCCTGTTTGCCTTTCAGCATATCGGAAAGGGATTTTAACGGGCGGTTGCCCGGGCCGGTTACCGGACGGCCGCGGCGGCCATTGTCGATAAGGGCGTCAACTGCTTCCTGCAGCATACGTTTTTCGTTGCGGACGATGATATCAGGCGCGTTAAGTTCCAGCAAACGTTTTAAACGGTTGTTGCGGTTGATAACGCGGCGGTACAAATCGTTCAGGTCGGAGGTTGCAAAACGTCCGCCGTCCAGCTGTACCATCGGGCGCAGTTCCGGCGGAATAACCGGTACAACGTCCAGAATCATCCATTCCGGCTTGTTGCCGGATTTCAGGAATGCTTCGCAGACTTCAAGACGGCGTACGGCGCGGATTTTGCGCTGGCCGCTTACTTCTTTCAGTTCTGCGCGCAGTTCTGCCGTAAGTGACGGCAGGTCGATTTCCTGTAATAAGGTTTTGATAGCCTGCGCGCCCATGCCTACTTTGAAGGCATTACCGTATTTATCGCGGGCTTCAATGTATTCGCTTTCGGTTAAAAGCTGTTTTTTGGTAAGCGGCGTGGTGCCGGGGTCCAAAACAATGTAGTTGGCAAAGTATAAAACTTTTTCCAGGGAGCGCGGGGAGATATCGAGAATCAGCCCCATGCGGCTCGGGATGCCTTTAAAATACCAGATATGGGATACAGGCGCAGCCAGTTCAATGTGGCCCATACGCTCGCGGCGTACTTTGGCACGGGTTACTTCAACGCCGCACTTGTCGCACACAATGCCTTTATAGCGGATTCTTTTATATTTGCCGCAATGGCATTCCCAGTCTTTGGTAGGCCCGAAAATTCTTTCGCAGAACAAACCGTCACGTTCCGGTTTCAAAGTTCTGTAATTGATGGTTTCCGGTTTTTTTACTTCGCCATAGGACCAAGCCCTGATTTGCTCCGGTGAAGCCAGGCCGATACGCATAGATTCAAAATTATTTACGTCTAACAAGAACCGATCGCTCCCTTCTATTCCATATCTTCACTGGCGGCGTCATCCGCATCTTTTGCTTCCATATTCATGTTGCCAATATCGGCAATCAAATCAAAATCGGGGTCTTCCGCTGCGCTGTCATCACTGTCAGTGGTGTAGTCATCCTGTACAATCTCCGTGTTAGGAGCTTCGGGGATGGTACCGTCGATGTCAAGGTCCAGCTTGCGTGCTGTTTCGTTGATATCGTCATCAGTATCACGCAGGGAAATTTCTTCTTCGTCCTCGTTGAGCACTTTAATGTCAAGGCCGATGGACTGAAGTTCTTTAATAAGTACTTTAAAGGATTCCGGAACACCAGGCTCAGGAACGTTTTCGCCTTTAACAATGGCTTCGTAGGTTTTAACACGGCCGACAACATCGTCGGATTTTACGGTTAAAATTTCCTGCAAAGTGTAAGCTGCGCCGTATGCTTCCAGCGCCCAAACTTCCATTTCGCCGAAACGCTGACCACCGAACTGCGCCTTGCCGCCGAGAGGCTGCTGGGTAACAAGGGAGTACGGGCCGGTGCTGCGGGCATGGATTTTATCATCAACAAGGTGATGCAGTTTGAGCATGTAAGTTAAGCCGACGGTAACTTTGTTATCAAACGGTTCGCCGGTACGGCCGTCATACAGCGTGGTTTTGGCGCTGCGGTCAATACCTGCAAGGTCAAGCGCATCATTAATGTCTTTTTCGTGAGCACCGTCAAATACCGGCACGGAAATCTGTACGGCTTTAATGCTCTTATCACCGAATTTGCCGATTTCAACGGTTTCAGGGATGCCATATTTTTCAACGTCATAGCCAACACCGGTCAGGCGTTCTACAAGGCCTTCGGCATTGTTTTCAATCTGCATGCCGAGTGCGCGTGCTGCCCAGCCCAGATGGTTTTCCAGAATTTGTCCGATGTTCATACGGGAAGGTACGCCCAACGGATTCAACACAATCTGTACGGGTTCGCCGCTC